>OBAI01000326.1_pt1 | contig 56111 bp, 45 predicted proteins | sample 1517461 | NCBI WGS metagenome assembly OBAI01 (sample SAMN04571696, study PRJEB22368) | human gut metagenome | biome: human gut; material: stool | host: Homo sapiens | place: Luxembourg | collected 2012-06-29
TGTCTTGTCCTGACCGAAATCTGGCGGTTTTTCATCATTATCGTCACTATGAGGGCCTACGTCTGCTACCCTCTGTCTATGACTCGAAATTAATTCAGCAGACCCTATTTAATTCGTTTGATAATGACGGAAAATGATATGTCTTATGAAGTATTCTCGCTGATTGATGTCTTGAAATCTGTGGGGCTTAAAGATATCAATCTGTGGACTAAGGTAATGTATTGGTGGGGGTTAAAACATTAAATCCATGAGGAAAAACAAAGAATCTGCGGGTAAAAATGAAAATAAACGGATGAAAATTTGGTGGTTTACGAGAAAAATTGTAACTTTGCAGCCGTTTAATCAAAAAAACAACGTAGAATAGTTAATGAAAAATGACAAAATAAAAAATCAGTACCGCGTAAACGAACAAATACGCGTACGTGAAGTGAGAGTGGTAAGTGATGGCAGAGCAGAAGTGATGCCAACACGTAAGGCTTTGGACTTGGCTCGCCAGGAAGGTGTTGATCTCGTGGAGATTTCTCCTAATGCACAACCTCCTGTTTGTCGAATAGTTGACTATTCTAAATTCCTTTATCAGCAGAAGAAGCATGCTAAGGAGATGAAGCAGAAGCAGGTAAAGGTGGAGACCAAGGAAATCAGATTCGGACCTCAGACTGATGAGCATGATTATCAGTTTAAGCTCAAGCATGCCATGGAGTTCCTGAATGAAGGTAATAAGGTTCGTGCATACGTGTTCTTCCGCGGTCGCAGTATCCTCTTCAAGGAGCAGGGTGAAGTTCTTCTTCTCCGTTTTGCTAACGACCTCGAGGAGTATGGTAAGGTGGAGCAGATGCCTAAATTGGAAGGTAAGAAGATGTTCCTCTATATGAGTCCGAAGAAAGCTGGTGTGGCTAAGAAGAGTCAGCAGAAGCTGGATCGTGAAAAGCGTGAGGCTGAAGCTAAGGCTGCAGAACAGGCTGAAAGAGCTGCCAATGCAGAAAAAAACAGTTTGCTGGCTAACGCTAAGGGCGGTGATGCCTTGAAGCAGCTTGCAGCAGACAACGAGGATTAATCAAGAAAAAAAGAGATGCGTAACGCCGTGGTATATGCGTTGCCATCCGTTAAATAAATAACAATTTAAATTAAAAGTAAAAATGCCAAAAGTAAAGACTAATTCCGGCGCAAAGAAGAGATTCCGTTTCACCGGTACAGGTAAGATTAAGCGTCATCACGCTTATCACAGTCACATCTTGACTAAGAAGACAAAGAAGCAGAAGAGAAATCTCCTTGGTGAGACTCTCGTAGACCGTTCAAACTTGAAGCAGGTTCGCGACTTGCTCTGCCTCCGTTAATTATTAACTTTTTAGTCGAACTTTTAAAGAAAAAAAATTATGCCAAGATCAGTAAATCACGTTGCATCAAAAGCAAAAAGAACAAGAATCTTGAAGCTCACTAAGGGTTACTATGGAGCTCGCAAGAATGTATGGACAGTAGCTAAGAACACTTGGGAGAAGGGTCTTACTTACGCTTATCGTGACCGTCGTAACAAGAAGCGCAATTTCCGCGCATTGTGGATCCAGCGTATCAATGCTGCTGCTCGTTTGGAGAACATGAGCTATAGTCAGTTGATGGGTGCGCTTCACAAGGCAGGTATCGAGATCAACCGTAAGGTGCTCGCTGACCTCGCTGTTAACAACCCTGAGGCTTTCAAGGCTATTGTTGACAAGGTTAAGTAATTCAAGACTTAGTCTGTGATTTCAAAAAATAAAGACTGTATTCCAGATGATGGGGTACAGTCTTTTGCTTTGTACGCTCGGCATGAGCATTATCTAACGGGTGCAAGTCCCGAGTAAGCCCTAATAGCGGGAATTACATAGCCAAGAGCAAGGGTGTTCATCGCAAGGTGAAATCTGAAGGAAGCTGGCGGCAAACATCTGACCTGACGAACAGGAACTTCATATAAGGCATTTAACCATGGATAAGATTGCAAAGCAAATCAAAGTCCCATAGCTATTCGGAATGGTTGGTGTAAATGAAGTGGGTATAAGATGAAAAGATAATGCCCTTATCCGAGGAGGTCTCACGGACGCTTCAAATAGTTTTTTTTTACGAAAGAAGCGGAGTAAAGCTTGCCGTGAGAAGTCAGCAGACGCCATAGTAGTGCAATACTCGATAACATTGCATGAAGGGCTGAACCTAACAATTAAACGATAGTAATTGAAACATACCTTATGAAGGAAAGAATGCAGAAAACATTATCCCAAGTTAATGGCTGCCCCCAAAGAGATAGGTCGGAAACCGAATGGTATGGGGGAGTGCAGACCTTCATGTGGATGTGTGAAGACAACATCGTGGAAGTACCATTCGACAAGGAACACCTTTTCGAGCAAATCCTTAGTCCTGCAAATCTCAACCGAGCCTACAAGGCTGTGATGAGAAACAAGGGCTGTGGTGGTATCGACAAGATGTCGTGTGAGCAGCTGCTCCCATGGCTCTTGACCAATAAGGACTTGCTCATCCGTTCCTTGATGGACGGTTCTTACCGTCCGAACCCAGTGAGAAGGGTAGAAATACCCAAAGACAATGGCAAGATGCGCCTGTTGGGAATACCCACAGTAGTAGACCGTCTGGTGCAACAAGCCATCAACCAAGTACTGACTCCCATCTATGAGAACCAATTCTCCAAGACGAGCTACGGCTTCCGACCGAGAAGAGGATGCCATGACGCACTACGAGGAGCGCAAAGGATAATCAGCGAAGGCTACATATATGTAGTAGACCTTGACCTTGAACGCTTCTTCGACACTGTAAGCCATAGCAAACTCATAGAAATTCTCAGCCGTACCATCAAAGACGGCAGAGTGGTCAGTCTTATACACAAATATCTCCGAAGTTGTGTAATGGATAAAGGCTTGTTTGAAGCGAGCGAAGAGGGAACTCCCCAAGGAGGACCGCTAAGTCCGTTGTTGAGTAACATCATGCTCAACGAACTGGACAAAGAACTCGAACTCAGAGGACTCCCCTTTGTGCGTTATGCCGATGACTCGATGATATTCTGCAAGTCCAAAAGGGCTGCAATACGAGTGAAGGAGTCTATAACCCGATTTATAGAAAATGTTCTATATCTCAAAGTCAACAAGGAAAAGACCGTAGTGTCGTATGTGCGCGGAGTGAAATACCTCGGCTACTCCTTTTATGTAATGAAAGGCGAATGCCAACTCATGGTGCATCCAAAGTCCAAAGCCAAGATGAAGTCAAAGCTAAAAGAACTGACAAGTCGCAGTAATGGGTGGGGATATGCCAAGAGAAAGCAAATGCTGAAAGAATACATACGAGGGTGGGTCGGTTATTATCATCTTGCCAATATGAAACGTCTTTTGCTTGAAACAGACGAATGGTTAAGACGTAGAATACGCATGTGTATATGGAAAGCTTGGAAGAAAGCCAAGACAAAAGTGGCAAACCTCATTAGATGCGGTATTAATAAATACAAAGCATACGAATGGGGTAATACTCGCAAAGGCTATTGGCGTATAGCAGACAGCTACATACTGCATAGAGCTATAACAAATGAATACCTATGTAGGGCAGGGTATGCTACTTTAATGGAGGCGTATCTCGAATGGTATCCAAAATAGGAACCGCCGTATGCGGAACCGCATGTACGGTGGTGTGAGAGGTCGGTAAACACGAAAATAGGAGATAAACACCTATGATTAGTGTTGACCTCCTACTCGATTAAGAATTCCCTATTTCGCATCCTTTATCTCTCGTTTTATATCTCCTGTTATATAAGCAACTACTAAGTTTTATCCGGAATCTCCCGTTTTTTATCTTTGTTTATTTTGTTCTTATTTTGTTGTTTATCCTTAAATTTACTTAATCTATTTTGTCGTTTGATAGATTTTATATAATTTTGGAGAATAATCAACACGCAAGCGTATGAAATACAAGATAAACTTAATCTCATTTTTACTGATATCATTGCCTTTGTGCTCCTTTGCCCAGAAAATTTCACTGGGTTCTTGTGTTACTCGTGACGGAGGGCAATATAAAGGCGAAATGGTAGGAAATAAGCCGAATGGGAAAGGTACTACCGTCTTTAAAAATGGTGATACTTATGAAGGATCCTACGTGAAAGGTAAGAGAAACGGTTATGGTATCTATACTTTTGCTGACGGTGAAAAATATGAAGGTCAGTGGATGGAAGATCAGCAGCATGGACGTGGAACTTACTATTTCCAGAATAATAATAAATATGTAGGTTTATGGTTCCGTGATTACCAGCATGGACATGGCATCATGTATTATTACAATAAGGATAAATATGATGGTGACTGGTATATGGACAAGCGACAGGGACGTGGTACCTATACTTACTCCAATGGAGCATACTACAAAGGTCAGTGGAAGAACGACATGAAGAATGGACTGGGATTCTTTGACTGGGGTGATGGTACGACTTACGATGGCAACTGGGTGGATAACCAGCGCTCGGGAAAGGGTACCAACAAGTATGCCGATGGCGATGTATATATCGGAGACTGGAAAGATGATATTCAGGACGGTAAAGGTATATACAAGTTTAAGAACGGTGATGTATATGAAGGCGACTATGTGCAGGGTGAACGTACTGGTGAAGGTATCTTCAAGTCTGTGAATGGGGCGAAATATACCGGACAGTTCCGTGATGGTCTGCGAAATGGACAGGGTACTTTTATCTGGAAAAACGGGGATATCTACGTAGGTAGTTGGAAAGATGACCTGCAGGATGGTAGAGGTAAACTGACCAAGAAATCGGGTGATATCTTTGAAGGTGAATTCCGAAAAGGTCAGGTGAATGGCGAGGTGATTATTCACTATGCCAATGGCAACCGTTTCAAGGGTGTTTATAGAAATGGTAAGCGTGAGGGTGCCTGTATCGAGGAAACCAAAGAAGGTAAACGATTTGAAGGCACTTACCGTAACGACCGCCGAGAAGGCAAGTTCGTAGAGAAAGACAGAAACGGACAGGTGACAGCTCGCGGAACTTACGAGAACGGTAAGCGCTTTGAAGATTGATATGAAAATCCTTGAAAATTTTCTTAAGAGTTATTAATTATTTTATATTGAATTTGTATTTTAAACTTTTAAATCATGATAGTTGACACATTAGAAAATTTGGAGAAATATGTTTCTCTGAATCCTCTCTTTGCAGAGGTTGTTAAGTTCTTGAAAGAGAACGATTTGAATGAATTGGAAGACGGCAAGCATTCCATCGTGGGTAATGACTTGTTTGTAAATATAACAACAGCTCATGGAAAAACTGTGGATGAAGCTGTATTTGAAACTCACAAGAATATGCTTGATATCCAGATACCTCTTGACAACGAAGAGACTTATGGTTATCTTCCTTTGGCTAAATTGCCTGAGGCAGAATACAATGCAGAAAAAGACGTAACCAAATATCCTGGTGCTGTGGCTTCTGCTTATGTAACCTGTCTGCCTGGTGAATTTGCTATTTTCGCTCCTCAGGATGGGCATCAGCCATGCATCGGTACAGGCGATATCCACAAGGCTATCTTCAAAATCAAGGCATAAACTGAAAATCAATCAAAGTTTAAGACGGAATCTGTTACTCGCAGATTTCTTTCTCTATAGCTAATCTAAAATCATAAGTATATGGCAACAAAAAAAGCAGAAAGCGGCAAGAAAACCGCTGCTAAAAAGGCAGTAAAAACTACTGCAACAAAAAAGGCAGTGAAGACTACTGCAGCTCCTAAACATATCGGTTTGGTGAAGAATGACTCCTATCTCGAACCTTATGAGGATGCAATTAAGGGAAGACATGATCATGCTCTGTGGAAATTGAATCAACTGACTAAGAATGGTAAGCAGACCTTGAATGATTTCGCCAATGGCTACGAGTATTTCGGTCTGCATAAAACTGATCGTGGATGGGTGTTCCGTGAGTGGGCTCCTAATGCTACTGATATCTATCTGATTGGTGATTTCAATGACTGGAAAGAGTCGCCAAAGTATCGTGCTAAACGTATTCAGGGTACAGGAAACTGGGAACTCAAGCTCTCTGAGAAAGCGTTGAAGCATGGTGATCTTTTCAAGATGAAAGTTCACTGGGAAGGTGGAGAAGGTGAGCGCATTCCTGCTTGGGCAAGAAGAGTGGTACAGGATGAAAAAACCAAGATTTTCTCTGCACAGGTTTGGAATCCGGAACCATACGTATGGAAGAAGAAAACTTTCAAGCCAAAGACGACTCCGCTCTTGATTTACGAATGTCACATCGGTATGGGGCAGGATGCTGAAAAAGTGGGTACCTATACAGAGTTTAAGGAAAATGTTCTGCCACGTATCATCAAGGATGGTTACAACTGTATCCAGATTATGGCTATTCAGGAGCATCCATACTATGGTTCATTCGGCTATCATGTAAGTAGTTTCTTTGCTGCCAGCAGCCGATTCGGTACTCCTGAAGAATTGAAGGATCTCATTGATACGGCTCATCAGAAGGGTATCGCTGTGATTATGGATATCGTTCATTCTCACGCTGTCAAGAATGAGGTGGAAGGTCTGGGTAACTTAGCTGGCGATCCTAACCAGTATTTCTATCCTGGTGACCGCCATGAGCATCCGGCCTGGGATAGTCTCTGCTTCGACTATGGCAAGGATGAAGTTATCCACTTCCTCCTGAGCAACTGCAAGTTCTGGCTTAATGAGTTCCATTTTGATGGTTTCCGTTTCGACGGTGTTACATCCATGCTCTATTACAGTCATGGTCTAGGCGAGGCTTTCACCTGCTATGCTGATTACTTCAACGGACATGAGGATGACAATGCCATCTGCTATCTGACTCTTGCCAACTGCCTGATTCATGAGATAAACAAGAATGCAATCACCATAGCAGAGGAAGTGAGTGGTATGCCAGGATTGGCAGCCAAGTTTACCGATGGCGGATATGGTTTCGACTATCGCATGGCAATGAATATTCCTGATTTCTGGATTAAGACCATCAAGGAATTGCCAGATGAGGCATGGAAGCCAAGCAGCATATTCTGGGAGGTAAAGAACCGCCGTAAGGATGAGAAGACTATCTCTTACTGTGAGAGTCATGACCAGGCACTTGTGGGTGACAAGACGATCATATTCCGACTGATAGATGCTGATATGTACTGGCATTTCAAGAAAGGAGATGAGAATGATATGGCACATCGCGGAATTGCTCTGCATAAAATGATCAGACTGGTGACGGCTTCTACTATCAATGGTGGATATCTGAATTTTATGGGTAATGAGTTCGGTCATCCAGAGTGGATTGACTTCCCAAGAGAAGGAAACGGATGGAGTTACAAGTATGCCCGTCGTCAGTGGAACCTTGTAGATAATAAGGATTTGTGTTATCATTATCTGGGTGACTTCGATCGTGAAATGATCAACGTTATCAAGAGTGAGAAGAATTTCAATAAGACTCCAGTTCAGGAAATCTGGCACAATGATGGTGACCAGGTGCTTGCTTTCATGAGAGGCGAACTGCTGTTTGTTTTCAACTTCTCACCTACCAAATCATTTACCGATTATGGCTTTCTGGTACCTACTGGTTCTTACAGTATCGTACTGGACAGTGATAATGTGGCATTTGGAGGAAATGGTCTGAATGATGATACAATGACACATTTAACAAATTATGATGCGCTCTATGTAGAAGAGCATAAAGAGTGGTTAAAACTCTATTTGCCAGCTCGTTCGGCGCTCGTATTAAAGAAAAACTGAAAGTAATTATATGGAAAAGAAAAGAAATAGTACCACCAAGATGCGTCTGACGTGTGCTATCATCTTTATAGTATTTACATATCTCTATTTGAGCTGCTACCAACAGGATCTGTTGGCAGTAGCTCAACATGCTTTATCGGGTGGAATGACTCAGTACAACTATGTACTGTTTCCTATCCTGACTACCCTTGTCCTGTTTCTTCTTCAATGCGGCGTTTTTGCCATCACGCGGGTGAAGAAACGATTTCATGCATTGACGTATTTTCCATCTTTGCTGATACTCGCTATCATCACGGATATTCCTACGGATATTGATACCTACCATTCATTGGGTAGCTGGTGCTGGCTTTTTCCGTTGCTTCTGATTCTTTATTCGGGAATAATGTGGGTAATCCGTCAACTGGAAGCATACGAACCGGATATTCAGAAAGGTCTCTGGTTGTCCAGATGTACTTGGATCAATGTGCTTTCTCTGGATGTGATGATTCTTCTGGTGATTCTTATCGGCAATGGTAATGATGTGTTCCACTATCGCATGCGGATGGAAAGTTTGATGTGTGAAGGAAAATATCAGGAAGCGCTGGAGGTGGGTGCACAGTCTGCTCATACGGATTCTTCACTCACTATGCTCAGAATAGCCTGCCTCCATAAAACGGGAGCGATGGGGGATAAACTTTTTACCTATCCGCTTGTAGGTGGCAGCAAGGCAATGATACCAGACAGCGTGACTACCAAATCGATGATGTGGACCACTCCGAAGTGGATGCGCAAGAAGGTAAGAGGAAAATTCTACTATGTGAAACCGCTGGACTATCAGTTGAATGCATTCCTGCTGGATAAGAAGATAGATCAGTTTGTGCACCTTGTGCAAAGCAAATATAATATTGAGAATGATTCGCTGCCAACACATTATAAGGAGGCACTGATGCTATATACCCACAGAAGATTGCATCCGAAGGTAATATATAGAAATGCAGTAATGGAAGCTGACTTCCAGGATTTCCAGACTTTGGAACGGAAATATCCTAATGCAATGGAACGTAATGCCGCCTTGCGTGATACCTATGGTAATACGTACTGGTATTATTATCTTTATGGTAAGGAATAAACTGGCTAATATGCCTTTTATCGTTATGATCCTTCAGGCTATAAGCCTTATTAAATATCTCAACATAAAAAACAAGTATGAATAAACTGAAGTTGTTTTTGCTCATGTCGATTTCTTTCTTCTGTATGGCAGGCTATGCTCAGAAGAAGGAGATTTCTGCTGCACGAGACAATGTTAAGGCTGGAAATAATTTAACTCAGGCTCAGGCATCTATGGAGAAGTTGCTCAAGGATTCTGTGAATCGCGGAAACCTGAAAATATGGAATATTCTCTATGATGCTGTGAGAAAACAATATGAGCAGGGGAATGAAAAGTTGTATCTGAAACAGGCGTATGATACAGCCCAACTGTTTAATCTGACAAGACAACTCTTTGAGGTGGCACAGAATATGGATTCTGTAGAAATGGTTCCTGACAGGAAAGGGAGAGTGCGTATCGAATATCGCAAGCAACATGCTGATTATCTGGGAAAAATCAGACAAAACCTCTACTGCGGTGGTCTCTGGTTTATCAGAAAAACCAGATTTCCCGAGGCATATAGTTTGTTGGACCAGTATTTGCATTGCGCCAGCATTCCTCTCTTCGCCTCTTACAATTACAGGGAGAAAGATAAGCTGATACCGACTGTGGCTTTCTGGGCTGTATATTGCGGATACAAGATGAAGAATCCACAGGCTACTTTACATCATTCGTATATCGCTCTGAAGGATACTACTCATTATAATTATATGTTGCAATATCTGGCAGAGACATATAAACTCGAAAAGGATAAGGTAAGATATGTGGATTGTCTGAAAGAAGGATTCAAGAATTCACCTTCTTTTCCTTTCTTCTTTCCACGCCTGGTAGAACATTACATGGAAAAAAATGAACTGGATTCGGCAATGAATGTGGTGAACCAAGCTTTACTGGTGGATTCTGTGAATACCACTTATCTCCTGACCAAGAGTTCCATCTTGCTGAATCAGGGAAAGAATGAGGAATGTTTTGATATCTGTAAGTCTCTGATAGCGAAAAATGATTCCTTATCCGAAGCTCATCTCAATGCCGGTCTCTCATGTTTCAACCGCGCCATTATGCTGGATAAAAATTCGCAGAAATTGAGAAAGAAACATGATGAAATAAATGTGCTCTACAAACAGGCACTTCCATATCTGGAAAAATATAGAAAGCTCGAACCGAATGAAGTAGGGAAGTGGTCCCTCCCATTATATACGATTTATCTCAATCTGAATATGGGTAAAGAGTTTGATGAGATAGACAAAGTGATGAATAATAACAGAAATAAAAAGTAAATATGTTACAAGATATATTGAATCGTTTGGGTATAGAACTGAACGGCATGCAGGAAGCTACTATGCATGCAATGCTTCATAGCAATAAGGACATCGTGGTTCTTTCGCCTACAGGTAGCGGTAAAACGCTGGCTTATCTTCTGCCGCAGGTTCTGCTCATTGATCCGTCGGTAGATGCACCACAGGCGCTTGTGATTACTCCTGGTCGTGAACTTGCATTGCAGTCGGCCAATGTACTGGGAACTATGCATACTCCTGTAAAGGCAATGGCTTGTTATGGTGGACGACCTACGATGGATGAACATCGTTTGCTCAGAAAGGTGATGCCTCAGGTTATCTTTGGTACTCCAGGACGTCTGAATGATCATATCGATAAGGGTAATTTCGAAATAGAGAATATCAAGTACCTCATCATCGATGAGTTTGATAAGTGTCTGGAAATGGGCTTTCAGAACGAAATGAGCAAACTGATAGAGAGTCTGCCAAATCTGGAACGCCATATCCTGCTTTCTGCTACCGAGGCAGAGCAGATTCCTAATTTCGTTCACATGAATCGTGCTGAAACGATTGACTATCGCATTGAGGAGGAACAGGTTTCAGACCGTGTTTGCATCTATCAGGTGGATAGTCCACAGAAAGACAAGTTGGAGACACTCGCCCAGCTTCTGTTGAGTTTTGGTGATGAGAGTACCATTGTGTTCCTCAACTACCGTGACAGTGTGGAGCGTACCAGCGATTTCTTGCGTGAAAAAGGTTTCTCACTTTCCTCATTCCATGGTGGATTGGACCAGAAAGCGCGTGAAGCTGCACTCTATAAGTTCAGCAATGGTAGTGTGAATATCTTAGTAAGTACTGATTTAGCATCAAGAGGTATTGATATTCCTGACATCAACAATATTGTGCATTATCATATCCCGGAATGTGAGGATAGTTATATTCACAGAGTAGGCCGTACGGCGCGCTGGGAATCTCAGGGTAAGGCTTTCTTTATCATCGGACCTACTGAACACATTCCAGATTATGTGGATGCAGAGATACAGACTTACGAAATCCCGCTGACTCATTCTGTACCAGCCAAACCACGTATGGCTACTATATATATAGGTAAGGGAAAGAAGGATAAGGTAAGCAAGGGTGACATCGTAGGTTATCTCTGCAAAATAGGCCAGCTCAATTCTTCCGAGATCGGCAAGATCGATGTGAAGGACAGATATGCCTATGTGGCCGTATCGCGTACAAAATTGAAGCAGGTGCTCAAACTGACTGCCGGACAAAAAATCAAAGGTATCAGAACTGTTGTGGAAGAGGTTGTATAATCTTATTTCCTTCGCCCTGATATTCGCATATTGATCTTATTGATTCTCGGTCATCTCAATTGCTGATAATATGTATCAGTAATTCTATTTTCTGCATAAAAATACGTAGAATAGGCAGAAAAGGCTGACAATCCGTAAGTTTTTTGCCCATTTTGCTAAAAATGTGCAGAAAAGTTTGGTGGTTTCAAATAAAAATTGTAATTTCGCCGACGTGTTTTAAAAACACATAAGGAATAATCCAATAAAAACTTAAATAATATACAGATGAAGAAGTACAATTTTAATGCAGGTCCTTCAATGCTTCCACGCGAAGTGATTGAAAACACAGCTAAGCAGATTTTGGATTTCAACGGTTCAGGTCTTTCATTGATGGAAATCAGCCATCGCGCTAAGGATTTCCAGCCAGTAGTTGATGAGGCAGTCTCCTTGTTCAAGGAGTTGCTTGATATTCCTGAGGGTTACTCCGTTATCTTCCTTGGTGGTGGTGCGTCATTGCAGTTCATGCAGATTCCTGCCAACTTCCTCATCAAGAAGGCTGCCTATGTCAATTCTGGTACTTGGGCCAAGAAGGCGATGAAAGAGGCAAAGCATTTTGGTGAGGTCGTGGAGATCGCATCCTCGTCCGACGCCAACTATACTTTCTATCCTCAGTTTGAAGGTCTCGAGCCAGCTGATGCAGACTATCTGCACATCACTTCCAACAATACCATCTATGGTACTGAGTTGCGTCGTGATCCAGATGTTAAGGTGCCTTTGATTGCTGATATGAGTTCTGATATCATGAGCCGTCCTGTGGACGTTTCTAAATATACAGCTATCTACGCTGGTGCACAGAAGAATCTTTCTATGGCTGGTGTAACTGTAGTAGTCGTGAAGGATGAACTCTTGGGCAAGGCTCCACGTGAGTTGCCTACAATGATTGATTATCGTACTCATGTAGAGAAGGGTAGTATGTTTAATACTCCTCCTGTAGTGCCTATCTATTCTCTGATGGAGAATCTCCGTTGGTTGAAGGCTAATGGTGGTGTAGAGGCTGCTGACAAGCGCGCTCATGAGCGTGCTGAAGTCCTCTATGCAGAGATTGATCGCAATAAACTCTTCAAGGGTACTGTAGAGGAAGCTTCACGTTCTTTGATGAATATCTGTTTTGTTATGAACGATGAATATAAGGAACTTGAGAAGCAATTCCTTGACTTTGCAGTTGAGCGTGGTATGGTAGGTATTAAGGGTCACCGCTCTGTAGGTGGTTTCCGTGCAAGTTGCTACAATGCTATGACTATGGAGGGCGTGAATGCTCTTGTAAAGGCTATGCAGGATTTCGAGGCAAAGCACTAATTCGAAAATATTCTAATCAAATTCAATCATGAAAGTATTAGTTGCAACAGAGAAACCTTTTGCAGCAGCTGCTGTTGAAGGTATCAAGAAAGAAATTGAAGGTGCAGGCAATGAACTTGTTCTGCTCGAGAAATATACAGAAAAAGCTCAGCTTTTGAATGCAGTGAAAGACGTGGATGCAATGATCATCCGATCTGACAAAGTAACTGCTGAAGTTCTGGATGCTGCCACGAATCTGAAGATTGTGGTACGTGCTGGTGCAGGTTATGACAATATTGACCTTGCTGCTGCTACGGCTCACAATGTAGTAGCTGAGAATACTCCTGGTCAGAATTCTAATGCAGTTGCCGAATTGGTTTTCGGTTTACTGGTATTTGCTGTTCGTAATTTCTACAATGGCAAGGCAGGTTCTGAATTGAAGGGTAAGAAATTGGGTATTCTTGCTTTCGGTAATGTGGGTAGAAATGTTGCTCGCATCGCTAAGGGCTTCGGTATGGAAGTATCTGCTTATGATGCTTTCTGCCCTGCTGATGTTATTGAGGCTGCCGGTGTTCATGCAGTCAAGAGTCAGGATGAACTGTTCCAGACTTGTGATATCGTTTCTCTTCATATTCCTGCTACTCCAGAGACTATCAAGAGCATCGATTATAAGGCTGTAAACCAGTTGCCTAAGGGTGGTATCTTGATCAATACTGCCCGCAAGGAAGTTATCAACGAAGATGAGTTGATTAAGCTGATGGCTGAGCGTGAGGACTTGAAGTTTATTACAGATATCAAGCCTGATGCTGATGCTGAGTTTGCTAAGTTTGAAGGTCGCTATTTCTCTACTCCTAAGAAGATGGGTGCACAGACTGCAGAGGCTAATATCAATGCTGGTATTGCTGCTGCTAAGCAGATTAATGCATTCTTCAAGGATGGCTGTACCAAATTCCAGGTAAACAAGTAATAAAAGAATAATAGGTGAGTTCGCAGAGGGTACTGTATGATAGTATCCTTTGTGGGCTTTTGTGTTTTATCATAGTGCCATACTATGTTAGCGTGGCACTCTAATACCTACAACATTATGGCAAAAATTAAACCTTTTAAGGGCATTCGTCCGCCAAAGGAACTGGTGGAACTGGTGGAATCAAGACCATACGATGTGCTCGATTCAGAAGAGGCTCGTGCCGAAGCTGGTGAAAACGAGAAGAGTCTTTATCATATTATCAAACCTGAAATCAATTTTGAACCTGGTACTTCTGAGTATGATACACGAGTCTATGAAAGCGCTGCTGAGAATTTCAGAAAGTTTCTGGAGAATGGTTGGTTGAAACAGGATGATAAGGAACAATATTATATTTATGCCCAGACCATGAATGGCAAGACGCAGTATGGTCTTGTAGTGGGTGCTTATGTAAACGATTATATGACGGGTGTTATCAAGAAACATGAGTTGACTCGCCGTGACAAGGAGGAGGATCGCATGAAGCACGTACGTGTTTGCAATGCAAATATCGAACCAGTATTCTTTGCTTATCCAGATAATCCGGTACTCAATAACCTTCTGGTTCGCTATGCTGCTACTGCACCAGAGTATGATTTCATTGCTCCTGTTGACGGATTCCGTCATCAATTCTGGATTGTTAGTGATGACCAGGATATTGCCACCATTACAGCGGAGTTTGAGAAAATGCCAAGTCTCTATATAGCTGATGGTCACCATCGTTCAGCTGCTGCAGCTTTGGTAGGTGCTGAAAAGGCTAAGAATAATCCTCATCATACTGGTCAGGAAGAATACAACTACTTTATGGCAGTTTGCTTCCAGGCAAGTCAGTTGACAATTCTTGACTATAATCGAGTAGTGAAGGACTTGAATGGTTTGACTTCAGAACAATTCCTCGATGCTTTGACTAAAAATTTCGAAGTTATTGAGATTGATGCAATTAATATCAATGTATCTGGTGATGATGAAGGTATTCCATGCTATGAAAAGATGGAGTTACAGGAAGCTATCGATAAATTCGGTTTGGATATTTTGAAACCTGCAGCTCTTCATTCATTCATTCTTTATCTGGAAGGTAAATGGTATGGATTGTTTGCTAAACCAGGAACTTACGATGATGAAGATCCTATCGGTGTATTGGATGTTGATATTTCATCCCGTTTGATTCTTGATGAAATCCTTGGAATAAAGGACTTACGTTCTGATAAGCGTATCGATTTTGTGGGTGGTCTCCGTGGACTTGGTGAGCTGAAACGTCGTGTAGATAGTGGTGAAATGAAGATGGCATTGGCACTTCATCCGGTAACTATGCAGCAGATTATGGACATTGCTGATAGTGGTAAGATTATGCCACCTAAGGCAACTTGGTTTGAGCCAAAACTGCGTAGCGGTTTGATAATTCATAAATTAGATTAAAAAGTTCGACTTATAAGTCCGACTATTCTACTGAATTTATGTAGGACAGTTTGGTTTATATAATTGGCGACTTAAATGGAATGATTGACGAATACAAAACAATAAAAGATCAAGTAGGCAAGGGACTGTACACTGAGAAAAGAAGTAAGTTCCTCGCTTTTGCTCATCATGTGACATCTGTCGAAGAAGTGAAGGAAATTGTGGCAGGTTATAGGAAGAAATACTATGATGCCAGACATTGTTGCTATGCATATATGTTGGGTCCTGAAAGAAATGAATTCCGGGCGAATGATGATGGCGAACCGTCTTCTACTGCCGGAAAACCTATCTTAGGACAGATCAATAAAGCAGAATTGACAGATATTCTGATAGTGGTTATCAGATATTTCGGTGGTGTAAAACTCGGAACAAGTGGTTTGATAGTCGCTTATCGTGAAGCAGCTATAGAGGCATTGGCTCATTGTGAAGAGGAAATCAGACAGGTAGAAGAAATTGTGACTTACGATTTTACCTATCCTATGATGAATGATGTAATGAGAATAGTGAAGGAAATGAATCCACGTATTGTGGATCAGGTTTTTGATAACACCTGCAGCATAAAACTTTCCATTCGCAAGCGTGAGGCGGAACAATTGAGAACTCGCTTGAAGAAACTTTCGTTTGAATAAAGTTTCTCCAAGCGAGTTTTTGGTTTATATATTCTTTTCGTTAAATAAATCAGAATTGTTTCTGTTTTAAAAAACTGGAAGTTTTTGTATTTATTATCCGGATGCAATGGTTTTAATTTTCGGATGATCTTAAAGCTATAATTCCGGATAGCTTACATCTTCTAAGAAAAGAGCATTGCCTGGCATACTCTCGCCGGCATCACTTCTTGTTCCCTGATGCAAAATTTCAAGAAATTGATTCATGCTTATTTTCCCACGGCCTACATCAATCAATGTTCCTACCACAGCTCTCACCATATTGCGAAGAAAACGGTTGGCAGTTATTTCAAAATACCAGGATGTAGGGGAGGTCTGCACCCATTTCGCTTCTGTAACATGACAAATGGTAGTCTTGTTATCACCACCAGCCTTGCAGAATGCTGCATAGTCTTCATGCTGAAGGAAATACTTGGCTGCTTCATTCATTTTATTAAAATCCAATGGATAATTAATTTGGAGAGAGAAATGACGTTCAAATGGATCCTTTCGCGTATGTATATAATAATGGTAGGTGCGGGAGGTGGCGGAGAAACGGGCATGCATGTCATCTGCAACAGGGAAAACATCCCATACAGATATATCTCTTGGGAGAATTCGATTCAGGCGATAAACCATCTGATCGCAGGAAATCGGAAGAAGTTCCTTTTTCGCAGACATATCTTTATTTTCATCAGAAGATAATTTTGCCTGATCTTTAAGTTCCCAATCAAAATGAGCTGCCATTTTTCTGGCATGAACTCCTGTGTCTGTACGTCCTGCACCTACAACTTCAATTTCTTTTCGGAGTAAAATAGACAACGCTCGTTGCAACTCTTGCTGCACCGTATTTGCATTAGGCTGAATTTGCCATCCATGATAGTTAGTACCATCATAACTAAAGGTAATAAAGTATCTACTCATAGCTGCAAAATTACGAAAAATATGCGATATATGCGATAATAATACCATTTTTTTTCAATTTTGATACAATTTTGAAAGAAAAATGGCAATTTGTTTTGCAATTTGGCAATAAATTTGTAATTTTGCGATTAATTTTGTAAAATTGATTATGGCACAGAATATTTTTAGAGGGTTAGGTATAGCTCTTATTACTCCATTTAAGACCGATGGTTCGGTAGATTACCAGGCTCTGAAGAGATTGGTAGAGTTTCAAATTGACAATGGTGCAGATTTCCTTTGCATCCTTGCTACAACTGGTGAGGCACCTTGTCTTACTAAAGATGAGAAAGATAAAATCACAGAACTTGTCAAAGAGGTCAATCATGGACGTGTCAAGATTTTGAAGTACTGCGGTGGTAATAATACAGCAGCTGTAGTAGATGAAATCAAGAATACTGATTGGAGCGGTATTGATGGCATCCTCAGTATTTGTCCTTATTATAATAAGCCTTCTCAGGAGGGACTTTATCAGCATTTTAAGGCAATCGCTGCAGTTAGTCCTCTGCCTATCGTATTATATAATGTACCAGGTAGAACAGGTGTAAACATGAAACCTGAAACAACTTGTCGCATCGCCCGCGATTTCCCTAATATTGTAGCAATCAAGGAAGCAAGTGGCAGCTTGGAACAGGTAGATGAGATTATCAAGAACAAACCTGATAATTTTGATGTTATCAGTGGTGATGATGCATTGACTTTCTCTATGGTAGCCAGTGGTGCAGCAGGTGTGATTTCAGTTATTGGTAATGCTCTTCCTAAAGCATTCAGCCGTATGATCCGCTTGGAGTTCCGTGGTGAATATGAGCCAGCACGTAAGATTCATCATGCATTTACAGAGCTTTATAGCTTGCTTTTTGTAGATGGTAACCCTGCTGGTGTAAAGGCTTTGCTCAATGATATGGGTTTCATAGAAAATGAACTTAGATTGCCTCTTGTTCCAACAAGAATTGCAACTAAGCAGAAGATGAGCGATATCATCAAGGACTTGCGTTTCTGATGACATTAGCTTTGATTTTGCTCATTTTCCGAAATATTACCACTGAATTATTCTGAATTTCATTAACAGCTACTTTATGTCAGACGATAGAAGAATCATACATGAAATTACTCCGCTGATGGGAAAAGATGTTTTATACATTGCAGACCGTCATAAAAAGGAGTTTACTTATCCTATTCACAATCACTCTGTGTTTGAACTCAATTTTGTGGAGAATGCTAAAGGTGTCCGACGCATAGTGGGTGACTCACAGGAAATTATCGGTGATTATGATTTGTGTTTGATTACTTCTCCTGACCTTGAACATGTATGGGAACAGAATGATTGTCGCAGCGAGGATATCAGAGAGATTACAATACAATTTGACTTCAGTATGGGTACCGAAACGCTCTTTGGCAGAAATCCGTATTCAAGTATTACAAGAATGATGCAGGAAGCCAAGAAAGGACTTGTGTTTCCGATGAAAGCCATTATGAAAGTATATGGATTGTTGGATACTTTGAGTTCTGTCAAAGATGGCTTTTATGCCGTTCAGCAGTTTCTGACTATATTGTATGAACTTTCACGGTGTGATGGTGCTAAGACTTTAGCTTCTACCAGTTATGCGAAGGCTACTGTGGAGGATGACAGTAGAAGAATTCTGAAGGTAAAGAATTATATCTCTAAGAATTATATGGATGAACTGAGACTGCCAGAGCTTGCAAGCATGGCTGGCATGAGTCCAAGTGCATTCAGTAGATTCTTTAAGTTGCACACTGGAAGAAATATCAGTGAATATATTATTGATCTGAGGTTGGGTTATGCAGCACGAATGCTGGTAGATACTGCAAAATCTATCAGTGAAATCGGGTTTGATTGCGGATTTAATAATCTGAGTAACTTCAATCGTATTTTCAAAAAGAAAAAGGGATGCTCACCAAGTGAATTCCGTGAAAATTATCACAAGACTCGTATTATAGTGTAGTCTGTCTAGTGAATGGACTGTATGAATAGTGTTTTCTTCTGATGAATTTATGGCCTATGGCATAAATGCCTGTTATAAATATTAAGAATTGAAGAGAATTAAAGAATAAAACAAATAAATCTTCCATGTATGACTACTTGGGAGATTTATTTTGTTCTTTTTTACCTTTTCCGCAATCGTTTAAGTAAAAATCTGATTAAAAATTCTATTATTATTTTGTTTTACCGAAAATTTGAGTTATTTTTGCAAAGAAAATAGTTAATGGAATTCCCAAAAGGTTTTTCAAAAGCAAAATATTTAAAACTACTATACAATTATGAAGCAATTTATGGATGAAAATTTCTTGCTCGACACTAAGACAGCGCAGGATCTTTTCCACAATCATGCGGCTAAAATGCCAATTATTGACTATCACTGCCATCTTATTCCAGAGATGGTAGCTAATGATCACAAGTTTAAGAGTATTACTGAACTTTGGCTCGGTGGTGACCACTACAAGTGGCGTGCCATGAGAACTAATGGTGTAGATGAGCGTTTCTGCACTGGCACCGATACAAGCGATTGGGAGAAGTTCGAGAAGTGGGCTGAAACTGTTCCTTATACATTCCGCAACCCATTGTATCATTGGACTCATCTCGAGCTTAAGACAGCTTTCGGTATTGACAAACAGTTGAGCCCTAAGACCGCTCGTGAGATCTTTGATGAGTGCAACGAGAAATTGCAGTTGCCTGAGTTCAGTGCACGCGGTTTGATGCGCCATTATCATGTAGAGTGTGTTTGTACAACAGACGATCCAATTGATGATCTCCGTTATCACAAGCAGACCCGTGAGAGCGGTTTTGAAATCAAGATGATTCCAGCTTGGCGTCCTGACAAGGCTATGAATATCGAGAAGCCTGATTTCGCTGAGTATATGGACAAGTTGGGTGAAGTTGCTGGTGTTACTATCTCAACATTCCAGGATATGGTTGATGCTCTTCAGAAGCGCCACGATTTCTTCACAGAGAATGGCTGTAAGTTGAGCGACCATGGTATTGAGGAATTCTATGACGAGGCATATACTGATTCTCAGATTGAGACTATCTTTGAAAAGGCTATGCGTGGTCAGCAGTTGTCAGTTATTGAGGTTCGTCAGTACAAGCATGCTTTCTTGAGAATTTGTGCTGAGATGGATCATGCTGCTGATTGGACTCAGCAGTATCACTATGGTGCCATCCGCGACAATAACACATTGATGTACAATAAGTTGGGCGCAGATACAGGTTTTGATTCTATTGGTGAGTTTACTACAGCTCGTGCTATGAGTAATTTCTTGAATGAATTGAACGTAGAGGGTAAGTTGACTCGTACAATCCTTTATTGCTTGAACCCATGTGCCAATGAGGTAATCGCTACTATGCTTGGTAATTTCCAGGATGGTTCTTGCCCAGGTAAGATTCAGTTTGGTTCTGGCTGGTGGTTCAATGATCAGCTCGATGGTATGACACGCCAGATGAATGCATTGTCTGTACTCGGCCTTTTGAGCCGTTTCGTTGGTATGTTGACTGACTCTCGTTCATTCTTGAGCTATCCACGTCATGAGTATTTCCGTCGTTTGCTTTGCAACCTCCTCGGTAATGATGTAGAGAAGGGCTTGCTTCCTAACGATATGGAGAGTCTCTCTCGCATGGTTGAGGATATCTCTTACAACAATGCTCGCAACTACTTCAAGTTCTATTAATCGTAGAGCAGAATAGCAATTATACTAAGACAAATCCCTTCACGGCATCTTATGGTGTTGTGGAGGGATTTATTGGTTAATAACAGAAAACTTTTGATTATGGGGGTAATAGACAGAATACTACGATATTACGAAGATCTCAGAGAATTTAATTCTTCTAATATCAAGGATTTCCGAGGCAGAGTAAAGTCTTGGATAAAGATGGGTATGCTTGCCGGACGTATCTTCTATGTAAAGGATATGTGGGCCAGAGATGTGGCAGCATTGACTTTTGCCTCCTTCATGGCTTTGATTCCTTTTATGGCGATGATGTTTGTCATTGCCAGAGGTTTTGGATATGCATCCTTATTGGAATCCTGGCTTTCTACTACTTTTGAGGCACAACCGGTTGTGGCTCAAACTATCGTAAATTTCGTACATAATTATATCGAGAATACCCAGAGCAACTATATCATCGGTACGGGTATCGTGATGTTTCTCTATACTATTATCTCTCTGATGCAGAAAATAGAACTTACGTTTGATGACATCTGGCATACGGGTGAACGTTCATGGAAACAGATTTTTACGGAATATCCTACCATTCTGTTTGGTTTAAGTCTCATGATACTTTTTGCTTCGAGTATTAATGTATGGACGGTGAATATGGTAGATAATGTCGATAAGATAGCTGATATAGGAGAAACAATTCCTTCGTTTATCCTCCATTTGGCTGCATTCGTTCCGATGTTTCTGTTCTTTGTGTTCTGCTATTGTGTTATTCCGAATACCTATATCAGACTTCGCAGTACCCTTGTACCTTCTTTTCTGGCTGGTATCTGTATGACAGCATTGCAGTATGGCTATATTTATTTGCAAGTATTCCTTTCCAGCTATAATGTCATTTATGGTTCTTTGGCTGCCATTCCACTTTTTCTGTTATGGCTTCAGATTTCTTGGGCAATAGTGGTATTTGGTGCTTTGCTTTGTCATACGAATCAAAACATACATTATTATGATGGAGACCTCAGATATGATCGTCTTAAATTAGTGCAGCGTATCAAGGTTTGCGGAATGGTTATGCATTTGGTATGCAAGCAGTTTAATAATGGAGAACAGGCTTATACTCCTAAGCAGATTCATGATTTAACAGAAATACCGCAACAGATAGTCAATCAGGCAGTAAGAGAACTTTTGCATGCTAAATTACTGGTAGAGATTAGAAGCGAAAAAAAAGGTTGTTTTGAAGAATCTGTTGTCTTGCATCCGATAGAGAAGATAGATCATCTGACTTATGGGGTGATGATAGAACGCCTCTTTAACTATGGTGAGGAAATTTCTGGTTTTTCAGAAATAGAAAAAGAATTGAAATTGTGGAAAAATATCGATATCGTAAATCAGAAATTCGTAGATAACGGTAAGCAGATATTATTTATTTAGAAAAATATAAACGGTCATTTGTAACATCAGTTTGTACAAATGACCGTTTATTATTTATATTCTCCTAAATTATAAATAGGATAACTTTATTTTCATTCTTATGAGTTCATAGAGAGTAAGAACTCATCATTATTTCTTGTATGCTGCATGCTATTGTGGATGGTATTCATAGCCTCAATTGGGTTCATGTCTGAAATGTACTTGCGCAGAATCCACATACGGTCGAGGGTAATCTTATCCTGCAAGAGATCATCACGACGTGTAGATGAAGCAACCAGATTGACAGCAGGGAAGATACGTTTGTTGCTGAGAGAACGATCCAACTGCAACTCCATATTACCCGTACCCTTGAATTCCTCAAAGATAACTTCATCCATCTTGCTACCTGTATCAATCAGAGCTGTAGCAATAATCGTTAGCGATCCACCTCCCTCAATATTTCTGGCAGCACCAAAGAAACGCTTTGGTTTCTGTAGAGCATTGGCATCCACACCACCAGTAAGAACCTTACCAGAAGCTGGTGCAACAGTATTGTAAGCACGAGCTAATCGTGTAATAGAATCAAGGAAGATGACAACGTCGTGGCCGCATTCTACCATTCTCTTTGCTTTTTCCAAGACGATACCTGCAATTTTCACGTGGCGTTCTGCTGGTTCATCAAATGTAGATGCAATTACTTCTGCATTTACAGTACGAGCCATATCAGTAACCTCCTCTGGACGTTCGTCGATGAGAAGCATCATCAGATAAGCCTCCGGATGGTTGGCAGCAATCGCATTTGCAATATCCTTCATCAAAATAGTCTTACCCGTTTTAGGCTGAGCTACAATCAAGGCACGCTGACCCTTACCGATTGGCGAGAACAAATCTACAATTCTTGTGCTGAGATTGGTGGTCGAGCGATTTCCACAGAGAGAGAATTTCTCGTTAGGGAAGAGTGGAGTAAGATGCTCGAATGGAACTCTGTCTCTAATTTCTGATGGCTCACGACCATTAATCTTGACAACAGAAGTTAATGGGAAATACTTCTCACCTTCATGAGGTGGGCGTACCTTACAGAGAACAACATCGCCAGTTTTGAGACCATATCGCTTGATAAAGTTGGAAGCAACATATACATCGTCAGGAGAAGATAAATAATTATAGTCACTACTGCGAAGGAATCCGTAACCGTCAGGCATTACTTCGAGAACACCATTGGATGTAATGATGTCACTGAAATCATATAATGGTTCTTGTTCCTGTTCTTCCTGTGCATCCGACAGAACAGCTTGGTTTTGTTGGTTTGCTGCCGCAGAATTCATCGGTCTGTCAAATATGTCGAAAGATGGCAGAGCAGACTGATCTTCAATAGGTAAATCAACTACAGGGATGAAATCTGTCCCATCACCTGGATCGTTTTCCCAGACTTGTACATAGCCATTATTTGGTGTCTGAACTGTTGCATTCTGCTGGTATACTTCTTCCTCATTTTGAGCATTCATCTTAGCCTGCAACTGTGCAAACAATTCATTATTCTGACCATTTGTTTCTTTTGAATGATCAAAAACTTGCTCAGGAATTAAGTTATCAGTACCACTCAAAGAAGAATCGGAAGTAGTAGTAGAATCATTCTCTGCAACAGTATTTCCTTCATTCTTACTTTCTTCAGTATTGTCCATGCCAGCATTACTTTCTGAAACCTTATTTTCTGCAGGTAAAGCATTAGCAGGCAGTTCTTTCTGGGCATTCTCGTTTTCAGAAAAGTTCATTTCGGTGTTAATTGTATCATGGGTAGCCAACTTAGCTTCATGTTGTTTTTTAAGCGCAGCTGCTTTAGCTATAGCAATAGCTTCCAATTCTGCCTTGCTTTTTCTACCACGATGCTTTGGAAAGGCAATAACAGGTTCCTCTGGGGAATTTGTTGATTGATCACTAACTTCTGCATTTTTGTTTTCTTGTGTTTCAGTATTTGAGTTTGCTGGTTCAGAAACCGGCTGTGTTCCTTCTTGAGTTTTATCAGACTCATTAAATAAGTTGGGTTCCTCGTGTGCTGAAGGACCTGTAGCTTGATTTTTCATCACGTCAAAGTTTTCACCGTCTTTTCCTTTGACAGTGTAAACCTTATCTTCTGTTTTGGCGATTCGAGCTCTCTTTCTTTTAACTGGTTGAGGCATTGTTTCTGCCTGAGCGTCAAGGATGGCATAGATGATAGTCTCCTTGTTGTCGCTTGATTTAATCTTTGCGCCAATTTGCTTAGCAATGTCCTTCAATGTTGCGACATTCCTAGAAGTTAATTCGTCTTTGCTATACATTATTTATAATAGTTATATTGTATATGATTCTTGATAGTATAAAAAGGTGTTTCAAGAGGAGAAACACCTATCGTACAAATTCCGAGTGCAAAGATAATTAAAAAAATCGTTTCTGCCAAATTTTTTTTGTATCTTTGCACAAAATTTCAATAAAAATGGCAAATCAGACACCATATTTAGATGTACAGAACCTTACAAAGTGCTTTGGAGCACAGGTTCTTTTCGATAAAATCTCTTTTTCCATCGCTGAAGGACAGAAGGTGGGACTTGTTGCACGTAATGGTACGGGCAAATCTACTCTTATGTCTGTACTGATGAATAAAGAGGGGTATGAAAACGGTGATATTATATATCGTAGAGACTTGAAAATCGGTTATTTGGAGCAATCACCAGACTTTGATCCAGAGGAGACAGTATTGGATGCTTGCTTCAATCATAATGGAGATCCGGAAAAGGCACTGAAAGCTAAACAGATACTTACGCAATTGCATATCACTAATCTTGAGCAACCTATGGGTCAGCTCAGTGGTGGTCAGCAAAAACGTGTGGCACTTGCTAATGTACTGATAGAAGAACCCGATTTTCTGATGTTGGATGAGCCTACTAACCATTTGGATCTGGAAATGATAGAATGGCTGGAGGGTTATCTGAATCGTGGAAACAAGACTATTTTCATGGTTACTCATGATCGTTTCTTCCTTGATAAGGTTTGTAATGTTATCCTTGAATTGGACGATCAGACTATTTATACCTATCGAGGTAACTATGCATATTATCTGGAGAAACGTCAGGAAAGAATGGACAATCTTCGTGCTGAGATACAACATTCTAAAAATCTGTATAGAAGAGAACTTGACTGGATGCGCAGGCAACCACAAGCTCGTGGCCATAAAGCACGCTATCGTGAAGAGGCATTCTATGAACTTGAAAAAGTTGCCAAACAGCGCATTGAGGACAGGCAGGTCAGACTGAAGGCTTCGACAGTTTATATTGGTAGCAAGATTTTTGAATGCCAGTATGTTAGCAAGGCTTTTGAAGATCATGGTCATAAAAAGGTGATACTCGACCATTTTTATTATAACTTTGCCCGTTTTGAGAAAATGGGTATTGTGGGTAATAATGGTACCGGTAAATCGACGTTTATCAAGATGCTCTTGGGCGAAGTGAATCCTGATGAGGGTAAATTTGATATCGGTGAGACTGTACGCTTTGGTTATTTTTCGCAGGAAGGTCTGAAATTCCGTGAGGACCAGAAGGTTATAGATGTAATTACGGAAATTGCCGACTATATCGATCTCGGCGGTGGTAAGCATATGACTGCTTCTCAATTTCTCCAATTCTTCCTCTTTACCCCGGAGGAACAACATAATTATGTGTATAAGTTGAGTGGAGGAGAAAAGAGAAAGCTCTATCTGTGTACTGTATTGATGCGTAATCCGAATTTCCTCATTCTGGATGAGCCTACTAATGACCTGGATATTCAGACGTTACAGGTTCTGGAGGAATATCTTCAGGATTTCCCTGGATGTGTTATAGTAGTCAGTCACGACAGGTATTTCATGGATAAGGTTGTAGATCATCTGCTTGTGTTCAAGGGAGAGGGTGATATTCAGGATTTCCCTGGCAACTATACCCAGTATCGTGATTGGAGCAGGTTGCAAACTAAGGAAAATGAAGAGGAATCCACTAAGGCAAAATCGGCGTCAAAGACAACTGATGCTAAGAATAGTGATAATGCCAGTGGTACTGCTAAACGTGATGTAAACTTCGAAAACAAACGGAAGATGTCCTTTAAGGAAAAACGTGAGTACGAACAGCTTTCAAAGGAGATCGAAGCTTTAGAGAAAGAACAGAAGCTATTGGAGGAAGAACTCTGTAGCGGAAAACTGAGCGTGGAGGAACTGACAGAAAAAAGCAAGAGATTGCCACAAATCAAGGATGAACTTGACGAAAAGGAAATGAGATGGCTTGAACTTTCAGAATTACTTTAATAACCGATATTCGGTATTCTAATTAAGAAACTGGATGGGGGTAAAGTATAACATATAAAATCATAATCGTAACTATAATATCAGTAACAATGGAGATTAAAAAATCAGAATTTACTATATCTGCTCCTCGAGTGAGCATGTGTCCTAAAGATAATAAATTGGAGTATGCTTTTATTGGTAGAAGTAATGTAGGTAAGTCAAGTCTTATCAATATGCTTTGTAATCACAAGGGTTTAGCTAAGACTTCAGCCACACCAGGTAAAACTCTGTTAATCAACCACTTTATCATCAATAACGAATGGTATTTGGTTGACCTTCCTGGTTATGGATTTGCCAAGCGCTCCAAGACTGTTCAGAAGCAACTGGAACAGATGATTGCAGGTTATATTCTTCAGCGCCCTCAGTTGGCAAATGTATTCGTATTGATTGACGTTCGCCATGAGCAGCAGAAGATTGATCGTGAATTTGTAGATTGGTTGGGCGAAAGCAATATACCTTTCTGTATTGTGTTTACCAAGGCAGACAAGTTAGGTCCTGTAAAGGCAAGAATGAATGCCCAGAAATGGATGCAAGCATTGGAGGATCGCTGGGAAGAACTCCCTCCTTATTTTATAACCAGTAGCGAAAAGAAAATGGGAAGGGATGAAGTGCTTGATTATATCGATGAAATCAACAAGTCTTTGAGTGAGTAAGTTTCTGAACACTTCAAATATTAATATCAGAATCAATGAAAGAAATTAAGTGGGGATTTATCGGCTGCGGTGAGGTAACCGAGAAAAAGTCAGGACCAGCATTCAATGAAGTTCCTGGCTCACAAGTTGTTGCGGTTATGAGCAGAAGTGAAAAGAAAGCGCGCAGTTATGCTGAGCGCCATCATATCAGAAAATGGTACACTGATGCTCAAGAACTTATTGATGACCCTGATGTAAATGCGGTCTATATCGCCACGCCACCTTCTTCTCATGCCACTTTTGCTATTATGGCTATGAAGGCAGGTAAACCAGTTTATGTTGAGAAGCCTCTGGCTGCAAGCTATAATGATTGTATTCGTATCAATCGTATTAGCGAACAGACAGGAGTGCCATGTTTTGTTGCTTATTATCGTCGTTATCTTCCTTATTTCCAGAAAGTTAAGGAAATTATTCAAAGTGGAGGAATCGGAGATGTTATCAATGTGCAGGTAAGATTTTCTGTTCCGCCACGCGATTTAGACTATCATAGTGGAAAGGAAATGCCTTGGAGATTGCAACCGGATATTTCTGGCGGTGGCTACTTTTATGATTTAGCTCCTCACCAGATTGATCTTTTGCAAGATTTGTTTGGTGTGATAACACGTGCTCATGGATATCCAGCAAATCGTGCTCACTTGTATGAAGCTGAAGATACGATTTCTGCATGTTTCTTCTTTGAAAGTGGCATTCCTGGAAGCGGAAGTTGGTGCTTTGTTGGACATGAAAGTGCTAAGGAAGATTGTATCGAAATCATTGGTGACAAGGGATCACTATCTTTCTCGGTTTTCAATTACGAACCTATCCGATTAATTAATTCCGAAGGAAAGAAAGATATCGTAGTTCCAAATCCACCATACGTTCAATTACCAATCATCCAGAAGGTAATAGAAGATTTACAGGGAATAGGTATTTGTGAATGTACTGCGATTTCTGCTACTCCAACCAATTGGGTACTTGACCGTATTCTTTGGAAAAACTAGAGGCTCATAGGGCTGATGAATATTCATTCGGCTACTCTGGTTTCTGATTTAATCAGATTTCTGATAGAATTTGAAATAAGTTTTTACTCGTATTCTGTAAAGGAATAAACATCGTGATTGAGATGAAGAGATATTATATAGGATTATTTTTGCTGTTTTCCGTTGCATCTATTCATGCAACGGAAATAGGGGAGCGTGATTCTATCGGTTTCAACGTTCTCTTCAATAGATCGATGTTTCAATCCAATTCACCAGATAGTCTCATTAGGGAAAAACACAAAAAAACATTCTTTCATCGTGTGGGGGATGTGTTTACCAAGTTTTTCCGGGAATTTAATGTTACTGACAGTTCCTATATAGAACCGCAGCATTATAATTATACAGTAATGCTTCAGAATACGAATACTTATGAGGAATATACGCTTTCCAGCAAGGAAGGCCAGCGCATATCTTTTGCTCCTGATCCAACATTCCGCCTCGGACCTTATCTGGGTTGGCGCTGGGTGTTCCTTGGTTACACCGTTGACCTCAAACATATCAATGCGAGTTCACAACATACTAATAAGAAAGAGTTTGACTTGAGCTTATATAGCAGTATGTTGGGTATCGATTTATTTTGGAGACAAACGGGTAATGATTACCATGTACAACGCATGAATCTGAGCAGCGAACTTGATACATCACCGATGCACAAAGTTCCTTTTGATGGTTTTAAGTCCAGTATTAAAGGGTTCAATCTTTACTATATCTTCAATCATAGAAAATTCTCATACCCAGCAGCTTACTCGCAAAGTACCTGTCAAAGAAAAAGTGCAGGCTCTATGCTCTTAGGGATCGGTTATATGCGCCATACGATTGATGTTGACTGGGATAAGTTGAGTTCTATTGTAGATGAGAAATTAGGTAAAAAAGAAGATGGAAAATCAAGAATAGATAGTACTTTAACCTTCTCGAAGGTGAAATATTCAGACATCTCGGTTTCTTGCGGATATGCTTATAATTGGGTATTTGCAAAGAACTTCCTCTTTAATGCTTCGCTTTCGGTAGGTCTTGCTTACAACAAATCGAAATCAGATACAGAACATAGCAGATTGGATATTCATGATTTCAGTTTCAATAATTTCAATCTTGATGGTATTGGTCGGTTTGGAATTGTATGGAATAATACGAAGTGGTATGCTGGAGCCAGCGCAGTAATCCATACTTATAATTATAAAAAAGAACAGTTTTCTACAAACAGTTCTTTTGGTTCGCTGAATATCTATGTAGGTGTGAACTTTGGTCGTAAGCGCCACCTTTAATGATTTACAGGAAGTAAAACATAATTGATATGATGTATTTTAAGTTTATTTTAGCCAGTCAGATTTTAAATCTGGCTACATTATTGACTGTAGGACAAACGAGAAGTTGTACGTTCGAACCGCATCCTAAGTCGGTTTCTAATGGAGTTTCTGATTCTCATGACAAAGTTGTTAGTCATCGTATTGACGATACAGCACATTATCAGGTTGATGCTACATATAGTCAGTCTGATATTTCCCGTATCAATTCCTTACTTCGAGAGGCTTCCCAACTCAAAGAAAAACCGAAAAGTTGGATGCTTTGGTTTGGAAAGAAATTCATAGGTGTTCCGTATGTAGGAGGAACTTTGGATAGGGCGGAGGAAGAAAAACTGGTTATTAATACTTCAGAACTCGACTGTACGACTTTTGTTGAAATTGTGACAGCTTTGACTCGTTGCATGTCCGGGAATGGAAAAAGGGATTTCTCAGATTTTTGCCGACAGCTTCAGCATGTCCGTTATATCAATGGAGAAATTGCCTATGAAAAGAGACAGCATTATTTTACAGTTTGGATTAGTGATAATGCAGAGGAAGGCATTGTTACTGATATTCAGAACAATCCTCCTTTCACCAAAGTTCAGCATGTTTCTGTGAATTGGATGACTACTCATCAGCAGAGTTATAAGATGCTAAAAAATAATGCAAAGCGACTTCAAGGTATTAAGGCATTGGAAGAGCAGATTAGTGGTAAAAGTTATCGGTATATTCCAAAAGAGCAGATTGTGGATAGTCGTTTATTCAGAAATACCATTCATAATGGCGACATCCTTGTCATGATAACCAATAAAAAGGGACTTGATACGACGCATATAGGAATAGCATCTTGGCATCAAGATGGACTCCATATGCTTAATGCAAGCAGTATTCACAAGAAGGTTATTGATGAACCAATGCTTCTGCGTACTTATATGATGAAACATCCGAGCCAGATAGGAATCAGAGTTTGCAGAGTTGTTGATGGAGCTAAATGATTTTGAGAATATATTTAAAATTATTATTGTACCTATAGTCTGTGGATAAGTTTTAAATGTTTGTTTTTGACTTTCCCAAAAAGTTAGGCTATTGGGGAATAGAAACAAGTCATTTAGCACTCGTATCTTTCGGAGATAGCACTCGTATCTCTCATTCCTATAAAAATGCTTTTTGGAGGGCACCAAAGTGCGATAGTCAGGGCACATTGGTGCTGCCCCCGAGCACTATAAGAAAACAAGTTGGTTCTCTCTCTTGGGTGAAATGCACAAAATGAGCAGCCATTTGTCTTGAAAACGCTTCTTTCAATTCAATGACTGTTCATTTTTTATTTTAACATCACTGCTATATTTTTGTACTTCTATTGAGAACTTGCCCTAAATATAGTAATGATGATTATCTTTTACCTCTTCTTCCGGAATTGCCTTTATTTCTATTATCTCCTGAGAAAGATCCTGAATTTCTACCATTTCCATGATTTTGTTTGCCGTTTCCACGATTTTGGCTCATGTCACCGCGTCTATGATTTCCTTCATCAAAATTAGGATTAAAACTCTTTTTCTTTTTATCCTTGAAGAATCCAGAGCCTTTTTCGGCTTTCAACTGCTCTTTTACAGACTTGGCAAGTTCGCGAGGAGAAAGTGGTCTTTGTGAACCATCATTACGGTTACGGGCATTCAGAGGTTTGCCATTATTGAGATATTTATCCTCATCATAGCATCCTACATTGCCATATCCCTTAGGTTGGTATGATTGATTTCTACCATTCCTTCCGGAATTGGGGCCGTAAGAAGAATTTCCCTGTCTGTTCTTTCCTCTTGCACCACGACCAACGCCAGGATTGTCGTAAGTAGAGCCGATAGCTTTAGCATCGAATCTTGCAGAAGGGTGCCCACTTTTCATATCCCGCTTATCATACAATTTAGCAATCAGGTCGCTTCTGCCAATTCTACGTAATTCAGATTCAATAGCCCTTCTTTCTTCCGGTTTATACCAGAAGAAGAACATTCTCTGAGCGAGTTTTTCCTTCTGAGTCTTGGCACTGAATACTGGTTCCAAAGTGTATGGATCATATCCTGTGTACCAGGTTTCCGTAGAAATTGTCATCGGAGTAGGAGTGAAGTCCTGTACTTGTTCAAGATGGAAATCCAGTCCCTTGGTTATCACAGCCAATTCTGCCATATCTTCTTCATGACAGCCCGGATGTGAACTAATGAAATAAGGAATGATTTGCTGGTTGAGCCCCTCTTCCTTGTTGATCTTATCGAAGATACGTTTGAATTCATAGAATAAGTCGAACGATGGCTTACGCATGAACTTGAGAACTTCCGGACTTGTATGCTCTGGTGCCACTTTCAGTCGTCCGCTTACATGCTTGGTAATCAGCTCGCGGGTATATTCCCTTGCAGCCTGATTCACCTTCTCATCCTTGCTTTTATGCAATAGCAAATCATAGCGGACACCACTACCTATAAAACTTTTCTTGATACCAGGTAGGGCATCAACTGCATGATAGATCTCGAGGAGTTTGCTATGATCGGTATTGAGGTTTGGACAAATCTGGGGATTTACGCATGATGGACGTTTGCACACCTCACAGGCCTTCTGATTTTTGCCATGCATTCCATACATATTAGCTGATGGACCGCCTAAATCGCTCAAGTATCCTTTAAAATCAGGCATTGCGATGATTTTCTTCACCTCTTTCAGAATACTTTCCTTGCTTCTGCATACCACAAATTTGCCCTGGTGAGCAGAGATGGTGCAGAAAGAGCAGCCGCCAAAACAGCCACGGTGCAGGTTGACAGAGAACTTGATCATCTCATACGCAGGAATCGTTTTCCCTTTATATTTCGGATGAGGCAGACGGGTGTATGGTAAATCGAAGGCAGCATCCAATTCCTCTGTTGTCATCAGAGGGAAAGGAGGGTTGACCACAACATATTTTCCATCCACTTCCTGAATCATTCTCTGTGCATGCATCTTATTGGCTTCTTCCTCCAGATGGCGCACATTCTCAGCCTGACCTTTCTTGTTGTGAAGACACTCCTCATGGCTATGCAGGATGATGTCATCATCCTTGAAACCACCAGGAATATCCTTTTCCTTACAATAGAAAGCAACTTGTGGCATTTCGTGAATCTCGTCCATTGTTTTTCCTTCAGCAAAAGCGTTGGCAAGTTCCACAATAGAACGTTCACCCATTCCATAGAGAATGAGGTCGGCACCTGAATCACAGAGAATGCACTTGCGCAGTTCGTCTTTCCAATAATCATAGTGACTGATACGGCGCAACGAAGCTTCTATACCGCCAAGAGCCACAGGTACGTCAGGGAAAAGTTTCTTCAATATCTGAGTATAGACGATAGAAGGATAGTCTGGACGCATGTCATGGCGCGAGTCTGGACTGAATGCATCTTCACTTCGCATACGGCGATTGGCAGTATAACGATTTACCATCGAGTCCATGGCTCCTGGAGAAACGCCAAAGAACAGACGTGGACGTCCGAGCTTTTTGAAATCACGGAAATCACCATGCCAGTCTGGTTGAGGCACAATAGCCACACGATAGCCATTAGCTTCAAGAATTCTGCCAAGTATAGCAGAACCAAAGGATGGATGATCTACGTAGGCATCTCCTGAAAACAGGATAACGTCCAGTTCGTCCCACCCTCTGAGTTCACATTCTTTCTTAGTTGTTGGTAAAAAATCTGTTAATTTATAATCCATTTAAAATCTGTCTTAAAGAGGTTCAGGAGTTAGTCATTAACCGCATCTGGTTCAGCTTCTGATGCCTCCTCAGTTTCCTTCTTCTCTTTCCAATCTACATAAAGCAATACCAGGTTATGAAGGCCTAAGGCTTTCATATTGCTATTATAAATAACGTCAAGGCATAGATCCAACAGATTCTTGTCCTGACAGTTGTCTGCTTCCAATAAAGAGCGGACATTCAATTTCAATTTTTCAAGTACTTCTTCATCAATGATTCCATTACTGTCCACCAGATTGCGAAGAAGCTGATACTTATCAATAGTTTCAAGATGCAGGTCGCTTACTTCAATTGAGCGAGTACCTGATTGGTTTGCTTGAATTTTATACATAATATTCTACATTTAAAGGGTTATTATTTCTTTTTTATCATATTCAGATTTGTTGAATGCATTGACTTGTCGGATATATCAGAAAATAGTATCATTACTTGTTGCCAAGTAAATACTTGAGAATTCCAGACATTAACTTTCCACGTGTCTGCTCATTCTTGATACACTCGAAAGGGAAGCCCATGGTGAATGAACCATACCCATTGCCTTTATATCCTACAGCTGCACTTGCTCCATTTATATATTGCATTGTGCAGATAGCCCCATCAATTGGGGCAAGAATTTCTGGATGTGTTGCAGCGTAGTGCTTGTCATTCAATTTGTCGTAATAATCAAAGTTCATTCCTAATCCGTTAACCATCGGTGTGGCTTTCAGACTGTCTGAAACCAGATATTGCACCTTCAGCGTATTAGCCAGGAAATTCTTCTCTTCATCCGTTTGCATATCGCTTCCGATGTAGGAGCCGCTCACCAATAAACGTCCTCCATGATGCATGTAATTCTCAATCTTATTGATCATGGTAGGGGTAAAAGATTTGTAGTATTCAGGCGTGTAGCCATCATATCTTTCGAGTCCATTGATCAAATCAACTATTGAGTATTTGTCCATATTTACCTTACCCGAAAGGATGGCTTCGCTGGAGCAACTGGCAATACTATACAGATTAGAAGTAGCAATTGCTCTGGCATGTTCTACTGGATAATTGAAATCATTACCTGCAATCATTTTTCCAGCCATTTCGTCACCGCAGTACCCAAGTCCATCAGCAGTCATCACGCCCATTTTAGAACGTTTGAAAACTCTCTGCTTACCATTCCATCCAGCATTCAGGCCATAACTTACTCCAGGATCCTGATCAAAATCAAAGCCTTGTTCCGCTTCATTGTCTATCACTTGAGGTGCAGCCAAACGATGAAAGTTGTTGACTATCAATACGGTATGGTGAGCTTTCGGATTGTAGAGAGCAGCCAATGTCTCAGATGGAAAACTTTCTCCACCTTTGTTCAGTGCGGTCACCTTAAAGCTATACGTCTTACCAGGTTCCAGTTTGATCTGGCAGGCAGCAGTTCTGATAATTTGCCCATTATCAAAACCACCCCTTCCTTCTGCTATATACAAGACATAAGAGGTAGGAGTTGCAGTCGGTTCTGTTTTATCAGTCTGCGGACTCCATGAAAGAGTAGCTATTCCCCGATTGTTCACTTCTACAGAAAAGTGATTTGGAGGCAAAGGTTGAACCGTATATTTCTTGCCATGATTGGAGGAAACATATCTGAGAATGGTCTTGTATAGTGAACGAGCAATGGTGAATTTAGCCATTGGATTCTGAGCCAGTTTCATATCTGGGAAACTCTGATGAGAGAGAGTTTCGATGATGGCAGAAGGCACTTCTGGCAATCTTGTTTCAGAATAATTTCTGTCCCAAAGATAGCGTTCTCCAAAATCACCATATTTATATCTCATGTCTGTAACGAGGTTCTTCAGCAATGCCTGAGCAAAATCCTTGGATGTAAATCTGGAAATACCCGTATTCAATTTCTCATCATTGAAGTTGGTTGTGCAAATAGCCAAAGATCCATATACAGATTTGCCGTCTGGATTGTATCCCGCATCACTATGAATGGCAAGTGATAATTCAATAGGTACATTCTTGCCGTCTTTAGCAGGCATATAGACACTACCACCACCCAGCCAGTTGGTCATGAGCGAACGGGTATTAATATCATCAGCATAATCATTTTTGCCCTTTCTTCCTCCATAAACAGAGTAGGGAGCGCCTGCCCATTGTGCGTAGTATCTTGCCCCTTCCAGACAACGAGGAACCCCACTGTTGTAATCGCCACGAAGAATATTTCCCATACCTCCTCCAAATCTTACAGCATCACTTGTCACGATACCTTTGGAAGAAGCCTGATTGGTCACGACAACACGATTGAACTCATTGCAACCTTTATCGAAATCAAATGTGCCCAAATAGACCCATGTGCTGCCTCCCATTCTCTGGTTGACTGTAAATTCCGTAACCTGCCCTTTGTGGAAAACGAGATATTTAGCATCCTTTACACTTTTAGGCAAAGTCTGATAACTTACATAGACAGCATATTTACCCGCTTCAGGAATATTGGGCTGATAGCTGATTTCACTGTAATTCTTCTTTTTAGTGGCTTTAGCCTTTCTGATGGAACCATCAGTAAAAGGATTCTCCCCATCATTGTAGAGTGCCTTTTTTGCAGCAAATCCAGATTCCTTACCTGTTTTCCATTTCTTTCCATTTACCGTTTCTTTGTAGTAATGGGCTTTGATAGGATCATCATTATCAACTATGATTTCCTTTTTTTGCCAATCTCTTTCACGCGGAGTGAAAACGATGGCACCGGCATTCTGAAGCATGGGAATCAGATAAGGGATAACGATGGTTTGCGTGAACAAATCCTCGGTAGTACCAAAGAGATTTGGACGTTGCCATTTCCAGCGTTTCTGATCATTATCATAATATCTGCCATGCGATGCCCATACTGAAAGATGGCGGTTCTGCAATCCTTCGGTAATAAAGTAAGGATGTGATGCATTAAAGACCCAGGGATCATCTGTATATTCGATGTCTCCCCAGGCCCTTGTATTGCCTTCAAGATATTGCGCATTTGCAGTTACCGGCATCAATAGCCAGCAACTGAATGCCCAATATTTAAGATAGTTTTTCTTATTCAATTTCTTACCTCTAAGTTATTTATAAGCTAACTTATTTCTAAGTTTACTTACCTTTATCACTACCTATTTCTAAGTATTGATATTTACTTTTTACTTCAATCGATGTTTCCGATAGTGAATTTTTCCGGTTTTTTACCCTTGAAGTCCTTGAAATAAAGTTTGATTTCTCGCATGTCCTTATCTACATCGCCTGATGGAATCATCTTCTTGGTGCACTGAATGAGCTTCTTTTCATAATCAGCACCATAGAGCAGGATAGGAATATTAGCCTTCTGTGCAATGAAATAGAAACCTTTTTTCCATTCTGGATTAAGAGAACGGGTTCCTTCAGGTGTGATGCAAAGCACGAAAGACTTTCTCTTTTTAGCCTCTTCAGCCAAATTATCAGTCATGCTCGTATGCTTACTTCTCCAGACCGGAATACCACCCATCTTGCGGAAAATAGGACCGAGAGGCCAGAAGAACCATTCCTTTTTCATCAAGAAGTTAGACTTCATACCTTCAGCCTTGGCAAAAGCCTGTCCAAGAAACAAATCCCAGTTGCTTGTATGCGGAGCTAAGCATATAATATACTTTTCCGGCAGATCAACCGTGATATCCTTTTTCCACCCTAATTTCTTATATAAAATCCAGCGACAAAATTTCTGTAACATATATAATAATGTATAGGACTAAGCGAGATTAGCGATTTGATCAATAATCTCACAAACTTGCTTGTTGAAATCAGAGACGAGATTCTTATAATATACGGTCTGTTTCATACCTGGTTCTGGATGAGAGACACGTTTGATGAAATTCGTATTGGTCATAACAATGACAGAAATGATGCCGTCCACGTCTTCTTGCTCAGGTTTGCCATTATACAATGAGGCAGCTACGCACTCAGCGAAGAGTTCGCTGGTGATGTAATTGATAGTGCGTTTTAAATCTCTTTTATTAGCCATAATGTCATTCTTTTAAATTTAAAATTATGAAATGAATGCTCAAAGATAGCAAAAATCTTCGAAAGCCAAGCATAAGTAACGAAAAAAAATACTGATTAACGCAATTTTAGCTTTTTTCTTTCATTATTTCGCAAAAAAAAGTTATTTTTGCAGTGTTTTTCAAAGTTTTTGTAGTTTCAACTTTTAAATATTAAAGAATAATTATGGAAAAAAGTGCATTGCAAATTGCAAGAGCTGCTTATCAGCCAAAGTTGCCAAAGGCTCTTCAGGGCCCTGTTAAGGCAGTAGAGGGTGCAGCTACACAGTCAGTAGGTAATCAGGATGAAATTAAGGCATTGTTCCCTAATACATACGGAATGCCTGTCATCACTTTCGAAGCAGGTGAGGCTAAGGAACTCCCTTCTTTCAATGTAGGTGTTATCCTCTCTGGTGGTCAGGCTCCTGGTGGTCACAACGTGATTTCTGGTCTTTTCGATGGTGTAAAGGCTCTCAACCCAGCTAACAAGCTTTATGGTTTCATTCTTGGTCCTGGTGGTCTTGTAGATCACAACTACATGGAGATTACTTCTGAGCTCATGGACGAGTACCGCAATACAGGTGGTTTCGATATCATCGGTTCTGGCCGTACCAAGTTGGAGAAGGAAGACCAGTTTGAGAAGGGTATCGAGATTCTGCGTGAACTTGGTATTAAGGCTCTCGTAATCATCGGTGGTGACGACTCTAACACCAATGCTTGTGTACTTGCTGAGTACTATGCTGCTAAGAAGTATGGCGTTCAGGTAATCGGTTGTCCTAAGACTATCGACGGTGACTTGAAGAACGAGCAGATTGAGACTTCTTTCGGTTTCGATACAGCTTGTAAGACATATTCTGAGCTCATCGGTAACATTGAGCGCGACTGCAATTCTGCACGCAAATACTGGCACTTCATCAAGTTGATGGGTCGTTCAGCTTCTCACATCGCTCTTGAGTGCGCACTCCAGACTCAGCCAAACATCTGCTTGATTTCTGAGGAGGTAGAGGCTAAGGAGATGTCACTGGATGACGTTGTAACATACATCGCTACTGCTGTGGCTAACCGTGCTGCTGAGGGCAACAACTTCGGTACTGTTCTCATCCCAGAGGGCTTGATCGAGTTTATCCCTGCTATCAAGAAGTTGATCGCTGAATTGAATGAGGTTCTTACAGACCCAGCTACAGGTGAGAGCCGTGAGTTTGCTGGTGCTGAGGAGCAGATCGCATTCGTTAAGGGTGCTATTGCAAAGGAAAACCTCGCTGTATTGGAGTCTTTGCCAGCAGATGTAGCTCGTCAGCTTTGCCTCGACCGTGACCCTCACGGAAACGTTCAGGTTTCTCTCATCGAGACAGAGAAGTTGCTCTCTCGCATGGTAGCTGAGAAGTTGGCTGCTTGGAAGAAGGAGGGTAAGTTCGTTGGTAAGTTCTCTGCTCAGCATCACTTCTTCGGTTACGAGGGACGCTGCGCTGCTCCTTCTAACTACGATGCAGACTACTGCTACTCACTCGGTTTCAATGCTTCTTGCCTCATCGCTAATGGTAAGACAGGTTATATGTCAGTAATCAAGAACACAACAGCTCCTGCTGCTGAGTGGATTGCTGGTGGTGTGCCTATCACTATGATGATGAACATCGAGCGTCGTAACGGTGCTAACAAGCCTGTTATCCGTAAGGCTCTCGTAGAGCTCGACGGTGCTCCATTCAAGTTCTTCGCTTCTAAGCGTGAGCAGTGGGCTAAGGAGACTGCTTATGTATATCCAGGTCCTATCCAGTACTGGGGTCCTACAGAGGTTTGCGACCAGACCACCAAGACTCTCCAGTTGGAGCAGGCTAAGTAATATCGTATTATATTTTTATAGTATATGTCAACAAGACGAACGGCTTCTTCACAGACAAAACATAGCATGCCGAGAAAGAAAACGACTCGACGTGGTAATACTCGTGCAAGAAGGCGTTCGTCTTCTTTTTTACCACGTTTCCTCCGTTCATATCCCCGTTGGGCATGGTGGATAGGAGGATTATTGATTGTTTTTCTTTACATCTGGGCTTTTTATTATTTCTTCGTAAGTCCAACTGGTTTCCGGTGGCGTGCTTTGTATGGTGATGCAGAATATCCTGAAGGTTATGAGATTCATGGTATAGATATTTCGCATTATCAGGGTACGATTGATTGGGAACAGCTCAAGAATGCGATGATAGAAGGCTGTCCAGTTCGCTTTATCATCATCAAGGGAACAGAAGGTTCCTCACGTCTGGATGATAATTTCAGAGAGAATTTTAATCAGGCGCGGGATTATGGTTTTATCCGTGGAGTCTATCATTTTTGGAGTAATAAGTCTTCAGCTCGCGATCAGGCATATTTCTTCCTGGAGAAGATACATCTTACAGAAGGAGACCTGCCGCCTGTTCTGGATATAGAGCACAAGCCTGCAGATAAGTCTGTTGAAGATTTTCAGCGTGATGTACTTACCTGGCTGCATATCGTAGAAGATAAGTATCATGCCAAGCCGATTATCTACACCTATTATAAGTTTAAGGAGAAGTATCTGAGCGCTCCTGTCTTTGATGACTATCCTTATTGGATAGCGCATTATTATGTAGATAAGGTGCAGTATAAGGGAAAGTGGAAGTTCTGGCAGCATACGGATGCTGGTAAACTACCAGGCATTAAGGGCTACGTGGATTTCAATATCTACAACGGAAGTTATTATGACCTACGAAAACTCTGTATTGGTTCAAAAGGCGAAAGTATCTTTGAAGACGATGAATATGACGAAGAAGATGAAGAAGAATAAATCCTTTCTTTTAGCAAATCTGCCTAAAAGAAAGGATTTTATGATTTAGTATATAGTTGGATGCAGCCCTTTATTTACTGCATCCAAAATTTTCCTTAAAAGCCTCTGAAATTGTCATTAAAAGATACAGAAGTAGATTAGTTTTTTAGAATGAGACAAGCCCAGTTGTTATCGCTTTTTCTTTCGATTTCCGACAATCCCAATTCCTTTGTTTTCTCCAGCAACACAGGAATGTCTTCCACGTAGAAACCGCTGAGAATCAGATAACAGCCATCATTCATTACACTTCTGAAAACATTCATGTCTTCCAAGAGAATGTTTCTGTTGATATTGGCAAGAACCACGTCAAACATACCACTGATATGATTGATGACTGATGCATTGCCGAAATATACGCTCATATTATTCACGCCGTTAAGCTGGGCATTATGTTTGGAATTTTCTACACTCCATTCATCAATATCATAACCGACCACATCGCTTGCTCCCAACTTAGAAGCCACAATGCCTAAGATTCCAGTACCGCAACCACAATCAAGAACACGCTTCTTGTACAGATTCATGTTCATGAGCGAAGAAACAATCATGCGTGTCGTTTCGTGGTTACCTGTACCGAAGGCGAGTTTAGCTTCGATTCCAATCTCAATATGGTCTGGAGATGTAGTAGAGTGGAGATCCGGATGTTTGGCGTCATAGATGAGAATCTGGTCATTGATACAAATCGGTTCAAATCCCTGATCTTCCCATTCTTGATTCCAGTCTTTATCTTCAGCTTCTTCTACCTCGTAAGAGATTTCAGTTCCTTCAATAGGAAATTCTTTAATATTCTGATCGAGTAGTTCCTTATCAAACAATTCTTTCTGCACATACGCCTCCATGCCTTCTTCAGTTTCTTCAAACGATTCAAATCCGGCTTCAGCTGCACTGTCAGCCAACAGATCCTTGCAAACTTGCATCAAATCCTCGCTGGCTTTAATCTTAAATTTTGCTGCTAAATATTTCATATCAATTCTTATTTAAATCTAAAAAACTACTGCAAAATTATAAAAAATAGGGAAAAAACTATCATTATTTAGGGTTTTTCTTTAATTTTGCATGAGAATAAGCAATATTTTTGCATGTAATTAATTATATTGGTATAGAAAGTAGGTTAGAGAATAAATAAAAGGAGTCATATAATGAAAAAATTTGTTCTTCTTGCAGTCCTTGTAGCAGCGATGCCATTGACAACGATGGCTCAGGACGATGACCTCTATTTCAATCCGAAACAGGAGGCCAAGAAAAAGGCTGAAAGACGGGCTCAGCTCCAGCGCCAGTATGCTGAACAGCGGGCACGTAGAGATAGTATTTATCGTCTGTTTTGGAGCGGAAGCAACCGTTCAGTAGATGAATACAATCGCGGCGGAAGAATCTTCAGCCATTATGAGAATGTAGGGAAAGATTCCCTGGGCAACGACATCATCATGTTCCATGTGGGCAAGGGTGTGGTGCCCGACAGCATTTATGATGATGCTTACTTCGCTCAGAAGTATGCTGACAGGGATGAGGATTTCGTACGCACACGCGAGATGAGCCGATGGGACGGATTCTATGATCCGTGGTTCTACGATTATTATGGTTACGGTCCTTACTACTGGCGCAGCCGCATGTGGGGCTGGCACAATCCTTGGCGCTACGGCTATTATGCCGGCTGGTATGATCCTTGGTTCGACCCTTGGTACGATCCATGGTATTATGGTTACTGCGGCTGGTATGGTGGCTGGTACGACCCTTGGTATTATGGCTGGGGCGGCTACTACAATCCTTGGTATTGGGGCGGTCCGGTAATCGGACATGTTAGCTATGGTGGACGCAATTCGGGCGGTTATGCAGGAAGCAGAACTTATCGTTATAATGGCGATAAAGGCTATGCTGGCAACAGTACTTACCGAAGCAACAGAAACCGCAATTTCGGCGGTCGCATCAACGGTAATGGCCGTTACAATAGCGTTCGCAACAATAATAATACCAACAACTTCGACCGCAGCAACTTTGGCGGATTCGGAAACCGTAGTGGAGCCAGCTTCGGAGGCGGAACGCATTCCGGTGGCGGAAGCTTTGGCGGAGGAGGTGGTAGCTTCGGAGGCGGCAGTCGCTCAGGTGGCGGCGGCTTTGGCGGAAGAAGATAGTCGCTTTTAAAGTTAATAGTTTACAGTTAATAGCTTGGGCTTTGTTCTGAGGATGAAGACAATTTTCGAAAATGAAGATGTTCATCAGGAAATGAAGATTTTTGTTTCTGAGGATGAAAACTTTCATCTGGGAATGAAGACCTTAAGAATTAAGTGAAGAATTAAGAGATTATGAAGAATTTAAAATATTTATTCCTGGCTTCATTGGGACTCATGTCAGCCCCAATGTTGGCTCAGGAAACTTATCAGGATACTAAGTTTGCAGAAAATTCCCTCACGGGTACTGCACGCTATGTAGGTATGGGTGGAGCTATGGAAGCCTTGGGCGCAGATATTTCTACCATTTCCAGCAACCCTGCCGGTTTGGGTCTGTTCAGAAAGAGCATGGCAAGTTTCTCGGCTGGCGTTGTGGCTCAGCCTGGAGCTGATACGGAACTCAATTTCGATAAAACTCCATTTGGCTTCGACGGAAAGAAATCGGTTCCTAGTTTCGACCAGATTGGTTTCGTTTGGGCTGCTACAAATGGCGATTCGAATGTAAAGCTCAACTTCGGTTTCAACTATCACAAGAGCACAAATTTCTCTCAGATTCTTTCTGCAGCCAATTATCTCAACGGAGCATCTCAAACCAAATGGGCTTCTGCCAAGACGGCTTACGCTAAAGAATTGGATGAGAAACATGGTAAAGATGCAGGTGATGAGGTTTGGAATGCGGTAGATGCTAACTATAATGCGTTGATGGGCAAAGACGAGAATGGAAACCAGATGACCTACGATGGCCGTTCGTTCCTCTTTGGCCAGTATCAGAAGGGCTACATAGGCGAATATGATTTCAACATTAGCGTAGGTTTCAACGACCGCGTATGGTTGGGCTTCACCTTGGGCATTCATGATGTTCATTACCGCAGCAATTCTGTTTATACAGAGAATTATGTGGCTGATAAGGAGGCTTACGGAACAGCTTGGGAAAGCCTGCGTATCACGGGTACGGGTTATGATGCAAAACTGGGTATTATCTTCCGTCCGGTAGAAGATTCTCCTTTCCGTATTGGTGCTTATGTCAATTCGCCAGTATTTTATGATTTGTCGATGGATGGAACAGCTGACCTGGAACTCGTTGACATGAATATAACGGACGATAAGGGCAATTATGCTGAGGCTAGCAATACGAACAGTTCCAGCCTCGATTATCGTCTGAATACGGCTTGGAAGACGGGTATCAGCTTGGGGCATACCATTGGCAGCAATCTTGCCCTGGGTGCTACTTACGAGTATGCATGGTACAATCACATGGATAATCGTTTGAAGGATGGCGGTTATTATGATGGTTATTGGGACGAATATTATGAAACCAGTTCAAGCGACGACCTCATGAATGACCACACCAAACAGTCGTTGCAGGGCGTGAGCACGCTGAAGCTGGGTTTGGAATACAAGCCTGTCAGTATGTTGGCGCTCCGCCTGGGTTATAATTACGTTTCTCCGATGTTCAAGGAGGGCGCAGACCGTGACCAGACAATCCCTTCTCAGGGAACAATCTACGCCACCTCTACAGATTATACCAACTGGAAGGCGACTAACCGATTTACAGCCGGCGTAGGTTTCAACTACGAGAAGCTGTCTATTGATGTGGCTTACCAGTATAGTTGTCAGAATGGTGACTTCTATCCATTTGCAGCCTGGGAGGAACTTGGTGCTAATGCAGCTCCTGCAACCAAGGTTGACAACAAGCTCCACCAGTTGCTGATAACAGTTGGCTATAAGTTCTAAAATGTGATGATAGGGGCTTGTTGATTAAATAATGTGAAATCCCCAAGAAAAAGTCCGTTTTTAGAAAAAAAAGACGAGAATAATTTGGTGGTTACAAATAAAAGTACTACCTTTGCAAATGAAAACAGATTGTTTATACAAGAAAAAATTAGTTTTTTTAGTGGTTAATTTAGTTTTAGTAAGTATGTGAATAGGATTTGTTGAGAAACAGGTCCTATTTTTTTTATTTTCTGATGAAGTATTGATTTATTTCTGATGGAGTAAAAGTTATTTCTGATAGGGTAATATATTTCTGATAAAGTAGTATGTTTTTTCTGAAGGAGATGATTATTTCAAACTAAAGAATAGAATTTCAAATAAGAATACGATTATGGGCAAAGTTTTCATATATACTATCGCAGGATTGATGGCTGTTCTATTGCTGTTTATGTTAAGTTTAGCATTAGGTAGCGTTTCAATTCCGATTCAAGACATCATAGCCATCCTACTCGGAAAAGGAGAGGGGGTGGCAAATCCTTCATATAGTTATATTGTTTTGGAATCTCGCCTTCCTCAGGCTTTTACGGCACTTTTAGCCGGAGCTGCATTGTCGGTTTCTGGATTACTGCTTCAAACGACCTTCCGTAATCCACTTGCCGGGCCTGACGTATTTGGTATCAGTAGTGGATCAAGTCTGGCAGTAGCTATCGTGATGTTCATACTTGGAGGAAATATTTCTTTAGGTTCTTATACCGCCAATGGTTTCTTGGCAATTCTTGTCAGTGCTTTTGTGGGAGCGATGATTATCATCTGCATGATCTCTCTGCTTTCTACGATGGTCAAAAGTCACGTAGTACTTCTCATTATCGGTATTATGATAGGGTATTTGGCAAGCAGCGCCATCTCTCTTCTCAATTTCTATGCTACGGCAGAGGGAGTAAAGTCTTATATGATTTGGGGATTGGGTAGTTTCGGAAATGTTACGATGGGAAACGTTCCGCTTCTGGCTGGTGTTGTTCTGATAGGAAGTTTCTTTGCCTTGATGATGAGCAAACCCCTCAATGCGCTATTATTAGGCGAACAGTATGCAGCAAGCTTGGGGTTTGAAATATCAAAAATCCGACTGACACTTTTATTAATAACAGGTGTATTGACTGCCGTTGTTACAGCTTTTTGCGGACCTATAGCTTTCATCGGACTGGTAACTCCACATCTGGCTCGGATGCTTTTATCTACAGACAACCACCGACTGCTCATTCCTTTTACTATGATGGCAGGCTGTCTGATGGCTCAAATCTGTAATCTCCTGTGTTCATTACCTTGCTGGAATGGTACGTTGCCGCTCAATGCCGTAACTCCGCTCTTTGGAGCCCCGATTGTCATTTATATATTATTAAAGGTAAAAAGGTAAAAGGGTAAAAAGGTAAAAATGTAAGGTAAAAAGTAAAAAATGAGAGGAGAAATTCAAAAAATAGAGTGAAAAGATAATCCTACCTTTTCACTCCCTTAACTGCTTCGCTTTCCAACGGATTCTCAGGCCAGAAATGCTTGGGATAGCGGCGCTTCAATTCCTTTCGTACTTCAAAATATGTGTCCTTCCAGAAACTGCCTAAATCCTGAGTCAACTGTACTGGCTTGAAACCAGGCGACAGAAGTTCCATCAGTACAGGTTGTTTTCCGTCATTCACGCAAGGTGTTTCCTTCATTCCAAAACACTCCTGCAAGCGTACGCTCAATACAGGAATTTCAGTACCCTGGCGGTAATCGAGTTTGATTCTGCTACCAGAAGGAACTTGGATATGGGTAGGAGCCAGCCGATCGATTTCCTGTTGAAGATCATAAGGAATGCTATTCCACAAAACTTCTTTCAGATTGATTTTCTTCAGTTCACTGTTTGTGGAAATCACATGATTTCCTTCTTCCAGATAGAAGGGAAGCCAGTCTTGCGCATGTTCCATCAGATAAGGAGTACTCAGATTCGGAATCTCAAGTTCAGGATGCCATTCTGTCACTTGAGCCACACGCCTCTGCAGCAATTGCACCTGTTCATTCCAGTCGAACATGCTAAGTCCATCTTTTCTGATAGCTTCACATATAATGTTGATAATCAGACTTTTATCAATATCATGAATCGGTTTGCTGTCAACAATGATTCTACCAATTCTTTTTTCTCTTTGCATGACAACACATCCCTGTTTACTGTCCCAAGAAACATGATCATGCTCTGTGGCGAGTTCCTGTAAATCCTTTTCGCAGACAGGTGCTGCTAAGAAAACCTTTCCTGCATTTCCATTGGAATGCATCGAAGCCACCGCAAGCCATTGGTAACCAATTAGGGAATTTGTGCTTTCTATTCTGACTCTATTACCATTCGCCAAACGATAGTTGCCCATATGATCCATGGCGAGGGCGATGCGTTCAGGATAGGCTAATGCCACCAGACGGCCGATGGCTTCAGCAGAAGGATCCTGATTCTCCACTTTAACCTTGCACATACGATGCAGTTCTGCCGAACTCTGTGCGATTTTTGCCCATCTGCCCAAACTCTGTTTCCTGCGTGCATTCCGCAAAAGGGAAATGCGAAGAGTAATATCCTTATCCTCCTGATCTGAAAGCGGATCTTTTTCTTCCAAGAGAGCAGCCACATCACATGCCAGACTCTTTTCCTGCTGCGTTTTCGCTCCCGAAATCATTTTAGCAATACGAGGATGGCAAGGGAGTTTGACCATTACTTTGCCCAAAGGAGTCAGGCTGAAAGAAGCTTCTTCCTCCTTGCTATGAGAAACATTCTTTGGCTGGGAATTATGCAGAACAATCGCTCCAAGCATTACCAATAATTCCTTTGCACACAATAAGTTACCAGTCGGAGGTGGAGTAAGCCAAGGCAAGGCTGCAACATTTGTTTCGCCGAATGCTGCGACTTCAAGCAACATGGATGACAAGTCAGCTTCCAGAATTTCCGGTTTACGTTGTTCCTCCATCTGATGTTCCGTCGCCATTGTCCAAAGTCGATAGCAGGTTCCTTCTGTCACTCGTCCTGCACGTCCCGCTCTCTGTACAGCCATGTCCTTGCTGATTCTTACCGTATCAAGACGACTCAATCCGGTTTTTGCATCATAGTTCAAACGACGGCAATAGCCCGCATCTATCACAATTTTTACCCCCTCGATAGTAATGGAAGTTTCAGCAATAGGAGTAGCGAGCACTATCTTCCTTTCTCCATCCAGGGAAGGAGCGATGGCCTGTTTTTGCGCCTCTTGAGATAAGTTGCCGTAAAGAGGATAAACCTTTGCATCGAGTGAAGATTTCTCGAGCAATTCGGCGCATTTTATAATCTCTCCCTGTCCAGGCAGAAATACAAGCATGTCTCCTACCTGCTCCCTATAGGCTTTCAGGATTGTGGCAGCAGTAACCTGCACAATCTCATGAAGTTGCGGAGTTTCCTTTGCATAAATGATTTCCACAGGAAACATTTTTCCCTGACTCTCTATCATGGGAGCCTGAAGGGAATGACAGATAGAGTCCACATCAATGGTAGCCGACATGATGGCGATTTTCAGGTCGTCTCTGATAATCTGTTGGGTTTGATGGGTGAGGGCAAAAGCAAGATCAGCCGTAAGACTTCTTTCATGAAATTCATCAAAGATAACAAGATTCACCCCGTCGAGTGTAGCATCTTCTATCAGCATTCTGGTAAGAATTCCTTCCGTCACGACTTCAATGCGTGTATCTTTAGAAACTTTGGTTTCAAAGCGAATACGATAGCCCGCAGTTTTTCCTATCGGTTCACCGAGCAAGTAAGCCATGCGCTCAGCGATTTGTCTGGCTGCAATTCTCCTGGGTTCGAGAATGATTATTTTCCCCTCGCTTCCCAATGCTTGAAGCATGGTAAGCGGGAGAATGGTTGATTTTCCAGAACCGGGTGCAGCCGTAATCACAATGGAATTGTGCTCTGACAGAGTTTGGTTTACTGCATCAGCGATTTGAAAAACCGGAAGATTACCGGAACGCTTGGCTATATTTTCAATCGACATTACTTGTTGTTTTTTTTAAGTAATCAACTATGGCGTTTGCTCTGACTTTTCATGAAAGCCATGATGATGTTATGATTTCTTTTCCAGTTCCTGCAGATTTTCCATTTTCTTGGTTTCGAGGAACTCGTAGATGCCGCACAAATGTTCGCGGACGCGACCATGACCGAATTCATAGACCTTGCTTACCAGTCCGTCAAGGAAATCGCGGTCGTGACTTACTACGATGAGGGTTCCGTCGAAATCCAGAAGGGCTTGCTTCAGCACGTCTTTGGTTTTGAGGTCGAGATGGTTGGTAGGCTCATCCAGAATCAGCAGGTTTACCGGTTCCAAGAGAAGTTTGAGAATGGCAAGGCGAGTACGCTCACCACCAGAGAGGACTTTCACCTTCTTGGTAGAGTCTTCGCCACCAAACATGAAAGCCCCGAGCAAATCGCGTATCTTGTTGCGGATTTCTCCTTTCGCCACATCGTCGATAGTCTGGAATACGGTGAGTTCACCATCAAGCAGAGAGGCTTGATTCTGAGCGAAATAACCTATCTGTACATTATGCCCCAATTCGATTTTTCCCTCATTCTGCAACTGTCCCATGATACATTTCACAAGCGTGGATTTACCCTCGCCATTACGACCTACGAAAGCAATCTTGTCGCCACGCTCTACAGTAAGATTCACGCCACTGAATATCTTCTTATCATCAAAAGACATTGATACGTCGCTCATCTGTACAGGATAGGCACCGCTGCGAGGACTTGGCGGGAACTTGAGGCGAAGGCGACTGGTGTCTTCTTCATCCACCTCGATAAGTTCAAGTTTCTCCAGCATCTTCACGCGGCTCTGCACCTGGAAAGTTTTGGAATAAGTACCTTTGAAGCGCTCGATAAAATCCTTTGTTTCGGCTATCATCTTCTGCTGTTCCTCATATTTCTTCATCTGCTGTTCGCGACGTTCCTTGCGCAGTTCCAGATACTGGCTGTAAGTAGCCTTGTAGTCGTAGATGCGCCCCATAGTAACCTCTATGGTGCGGGTGGTAATGTCATCTACAAACTTGCGGTCGTGGCTGATGACAACCACGGCTTTAGAACTGTTGATGATGAAATCCTCAAGCCAACCGATAGACTCGATGTCGAGATGATTGGTAGGTTCATCCAGCAGCAAGACATCAGGAGATTTCAGCAGTAGTTTTGCCAATTCGATACGCATGCGCCAACCACCAGAGAATTCGCTGGTAGGGCGGTTGAAATCAGAACGTTCAAAACCCAGACCGAGAAGAGTTTTCTCAACATCTTCTTCGAAATGAGTCATGTCGATGGCATAGAATTTTTCTGAGAGCGAAGAAACCTTTTCGATGAGCTGCATATAGTCATCGCTATCATAGTCTGTGCGGGTGGCAAGTTCATTGTTGATACGGTCGATTTCCGCCTGCATCTCGTGCAGATGAGCGAACGCCTGACAGGTTTCATCGAACACGGTTCGACCGTCTTCGGTCATCAGATGCTGCGGAAGATAGGCAATGACGCAATCTTTCGGAGCGGAAACAGTGCCTCTTGTAGCCGTTCTCACACCGGCAATGATTTTAAGCAGGGTACTCTTGCCTGCGCCATTTTTACCCATCAGGGCTATACGGTCCTTCTCATTGATCTGGAAGGAAATGTCCTTGAATAAGGTGGTGCCGCCAAACTCGACGGTCAGTCCATCAACTGTAATCATATATTTTTCTTCTGTCTATATTATATAATAAGGTGTTCATCGACTTTGCTTTCTGTTTTCTGATAAAAATGAACGTATCGATGTTTCAGAATGCAAAGGTACAAATTATATTCTGAAAAATATTCAAAAAATCAGCCATTCTTTAGGATATAACTATATAAATGATTAATTTTGCGCATAAATTAAGTATAATATTGAAAATTGGTGTTTGTAAGTTTATGAATCCATCATCATTTAGTAAATATTTCATGATTTTATTCCTATGAACATAAATTTAAGCGTTATGTTATTTTTTTTAGAATTAAGGCATTTTGATAGTATAAATGCACTTTAAAGAAACATTTAACTCTAAATATTTTTATAAACCTTACTAATTGTTCGATTAAAATCATATTTATATTTCAGATTGTAAGGATATGACTATAAACCAAGAACAAACTAAAACATAAGCAACAAAAATAAAACAATATGTTTGTTTGTATTTTGTTTTCGTAGCAAAATGTATTAATTTTGCAGCCGAAAACGAACATAATGATAAAGGAAGACTTGATTTGAATAACAACCAATGAAAGTCCGTTTTCAAAAAAGACAATCAATAGAAGTATTAACACATGATTAATTATTAAGGATTATGAAGAAGATTGAGGCAATTATCCGCAAGTCCAGATTCGAGGATGTCAAGAAAGCACTTTTAGCAGCAGACATCGAGTGGTTCTCTTATTACAATGTAAGAGGTGAAGGTAAGATGCGCCAGGCTCGTATTTATCGTGGTGTGATGTACGATACCAGCAGCATCGAACGAGTGCTTCTGAATATTGTGGTTCGTGATAAGAATGTTGAACCTACTATCGCTGCCATACAGAGTGCAGCACAGACGGGAGAAATAGGAGATGGTCGTATCTTCGTGATTCCGGTAATGGATACCATCAGAATCAGAACCGGTGAGCGAGGCGACATTGCATTGTATAATGCAGAAAAAGAGAAATAATGACTTTGATGTAATATTGTATTCTAATTTAACTATAAGATATTTATGAGCAGTTTATTATTGACAACACTCGATACGGGTAACACAGCGTGGATGATTATGGCAACCATCTTGGTGCTTTTGATGTCAATCCCGGGTATTGCACTTTTTTATGGCGGTTTGGTGCGCCAGAAGAATATATTGAGTATTTTGATGCAGACGGTATTTATCGTGGCAGTAGTCAGTTTGATATGGGTAGCATTCGGATATTCCTGGGCTTTCTCTACAGAATATGCAGATTCCGGCAATCCTTTGGCTTGCATCATCGGAGGTTTTGATAAATGTTTCCTTCATGGCATCGGTCTGGATTCTATCATGCCTACGGGTATTCCGGAACTTACCTTTGCCATGTTCCAGTGCATGTTCGCCCTGATTACTCCAGCCCTTATCCTCGGCGCTTTTGCCGAGCGTGTCAAATTCAACGGTTATGTACTTTTCACCATTCTCTGGGTCATCATCGCCTATCTTCCAATGGCCCACTGGGTGTGGGGAGGCGGTTTCCTGCAGGAGATGGGAGCCATCGACTTTGCTGGTGGTACTGTGGTTCATATCAATGCTGGTGTAGCAGCCCTGGTCATGGCACTCTGTGTGGGCAAGCGTGATGATTACCGTGCTGGTCATCCTATCACTCCTCACAACATCACCTTCGTGTTCATGGGTATGTCATTCCTCTGGTTGGGATGGTTCGGATTCAACGCAGGTAGCGGTCTGGCTGCCGATGGTTTGGCTGCCAATGCCTTCCTCGTAACCCATATCGCCACCGCTGCCGCAGCCACTACCTGGATGATCATCGACTGGTTTGTCAACAAGAAACCAACCACAGTTGGAGCTTGTACCGGTGCCGTAGCCGGTTTGGTAGCTATCACTCCAGCCGCAGGTAGTACAGATATTTTAGGAGCATTCTGCATCGGTATCATTTCTACCGTAGTCTGCTTCTTCATGGTAGCAGTAGTAAAAGAGAAGTTCAAGTATGATGATGCGCTTGATGCTTTTGGTGTTCATGGTATGGGTGGTATTTTAGGTTCTATACTTACTGGTGTATTCGCCACTCATTGTGTAACTGGTACTGATGGTGTTCAGGGAGCCCTTTATGGTGATTGGCACCAGCTTTGGATTCAGGTTGTAGCCACCGTGGTAAGCATCATTTACAGCATCATAGTTACTTACATTATCTTCAAGGTGGTTGATAAGTCTGTAGGTGTACGTGTTGACAAGCGAGTAGAGGAGGAAGGTCTCGATATCTACGAGCATGGTGAGAGTGCGTATAGTAACTAATTAAGATTTCCACAGGTCAGCCTATAATGATCGACTAAATGCTTGAAATCGCAATGCTGAAGGCTGATAGAATAGGTTCTGACCCTGATACATGTGAGTTTTAAAATACATAGCCGGCTGATTTTATGTTTGTTGCATAAAGTCAGCCGGTTTATTTATTTCTGCTAATCAGAGGATATCTATTCTCCTCTGCTAATATTATTTAATTGGAATGTTCCTCCTTTTCTTCCACTATTGGCTTAATGCGCCTGATACTCTTGTTGCGTTGGTTGATGATGAGCGGTACACGTTCCACTGTCACCATAGAAGTGTCAAGTCCCAATGCCTTTGGCTCATCAATGCCTATCTTGCAGATAAGAGCGTAGATACTCATCAGTAAATTCTGTTGACGATTGTCGGAACTTTCCGGGTAATATACGCGGTGGATAATGATGAAGCGGAAGTCGCCAGAAATACCATTTTTTCGAAGCGAAGAGTACGTACTGGTCAGATCCACCTTTTTGTCATCCACAAGGTCTTCCACCACTTGTCTCAGATAGAGGCTTACCCGAGGCTCTATGCGGAAACCGATGTGCATCGTTATGCTGTAAAGAGTATCGGGTACCAGGGTTTCGCAGCGGTATTCCAGTGTGTCTGGTGTATCAACAAAATCCATATTGATAAGCCAGTAATGATCGGCTCGTTTAGGTTGCTTGTTGATGATGGAATAGAGCAGTTTGTCATCTACAGCACCTTCCTTGCCGGCATGATTTACATATACAAGGTTGGACGCATACTTGGGAATGCTTTCGTCGGCCTTGATATCGGAGATAATCTGATAATAGTCATCCAGTGGTTTGGTACTGATATAATGGCTGCGTATCTTCATGGCTCTCACCCATACATACATCATCAGGAACAGGATTCCGCCAATGAGCATCGTACACCATCCTCCAGCGAGAAACTTTGACATGTTGGCTGCCAGAAAGATGGCTTCGATGGTGCAGTATGCGCCCATAAACAATATCGTGAGGACTCGCGACACGCCCTTGCTGTGCAGGTAGAAACCGAGCAGCAGGGTGGTCATCAGCATGGTGATGGTAATGGCAAGTCCGTAGGCTGCTTCCATGTGTGAGGAGTCGCGGAAGAGCAGGATGATGAGCACCACGCCGATGTACATGGCGAGGTTGATCATCGGGATATAGAGTTGCCCCTTAACATGGGTTGGGTGCTTAATTCGCATGCGTGGCCAGAAGTGAAGGTTCATGGCTTCGCTCAAAATAGAGAAGGTTCCGCTGATGAGTGCCTGACTCGCAACGATTGCAGCACCTGTGGCCATGATGATGGCGAAGAACAGCAGGTTCTGCGGCATGATGGAAAAGAACGGATTCACGGAGGAGGCAGTCTGGATATGGTTCAGCACCCATGCTCCCTGACCCAGATAGTTGAGAATGAGCATGGTCTTTACGAATCCCCAACTGATGGCGATGTTCTTTCTGCCGCAATGCCCCAGGTCGGAGTAGAGAGCCTCTGCACCGGTGGTACAGAGAAATACGGCACCCAGAATCAGGAACCACTCTGGCGATCTTGCCAGCAGTATGGCTGCGTAATAGGGGTTGAAAGCCTTCAGTATCAATGGGTAAGACGTGATGCTGAATGCTCCCACCACACCCAGCAGCAGGAACCATAGCAGCATGAAGACTCCAAACGATTTGCCTATGCTCTCTGTACCAAAACGCTGCACGAAGAAGATGATGGTGATGATGGCAAGGGTGATGGGAATGACTGGTAGGTTGGGACTGATGCTCTCGAGTCCTTCGATGGCCGTGGTCACCGTGATGGCAGGGGTGATGATTCCGTCTGCCAGCAGGGTGCTTGCGCCAATGATGGCAAGAATGTAAATCCACTTGCTCTTGAGTCGGCGCAGCAGGGCGTAGAGGGCAAGGATGCCTCCCTCGCCATTGTTGTCGGCACGCAGCGCCACACATACGTATTTGATGGTGGTCTGGAGGGTAAGTGTCCAGATGATACAGGACAATGCGCCCAGAATAGTACTTTCGTTGATGGTTTCGCCTGTATGGAGGATGGCCTTCACTACATAGAGGGGTGATGTTCCGATGTCTCCGAACACAATGCCTAATGTGACGAGCAGCCCTAAGAAGCCTACTTTGTGATGGTTGCAGGCTACTGAACTTTCTGTTTTTTCTCTCATATTTTTCTCTTGTTAATTAATGTATGATCCTTTCAATTAAGGAATGAACCTTTTTAATTGAAGGAATGATTCTTTGTATTATCCTTATTAGAACATAAAATTTCCCTTTTTGATTATAAATTTGGGTGCAAAGGTATGAACATAAGTAGTAAAAGATGATTTGTTTAACAAGATTTATCTGTTTTAACTTTCGTTTTAGTTGGCAGTAAATGACTGTTTGGAAGAGGTAAAAAAGTGACATTCTTTCTCGGACTCAAAAAAAAAGCCCCATCAACTATCCGAATCTTCATTCATGCTGAAATCGGAAGGTTGGTGGGGTATAAGCTACAAATTCAAATTTTATAATCCCTGAATTGCGATGAGTGCTTAAACACGATCACATCAAAAAACTTACATCTGTCTTCTTATATATGGTATATCCTCCGATGGTCCATTTTGGCATATAATCAAGAAAGCTACCGGCAGAAGCCAGTACGTATGGAATGGTTGAGATTACGCTCGATCCTAACTGACTTCTTACGCATGCTGCAACACCAAAAGTCATGACATACAGTGAAATAAGGAGCAGAATGTGCTGCCATGTAAAAGAGATGATATCTTCTTTCTTCATCTTCATTTATACGCAGACCATGCTATTCAAGCAGGGCGATGTTGCTGCAAAGGTAGGAAAAAACTGAATTATACGTTAGTGGGGGCTTATTAGATGAAGGTCATCACATTTTTTCGGGTGAACCTTTTGAAAACAATCCGTCAATATCGAGTTGTCTTATCAATCGATGTCGATTACCTGGAAATGCTTGTTGAAGGTTATATCCAACCCATTTGCCAATTCCACTTCGTATTCATTCTTGTTCATTTCAATCTTCTTTACCGCTTGCGCTGGATAATTCTCCTTCAGGTAGTTTCTGATGGCCTGCGGAATCAGCTTGGCTGGCACTTTTCCCTGCTTGCAGTCAATCTCAGTGAGATTTCCTTTTTTATCAAATTCCAGCTTGGTTCCGTTCTGCAGAACCACATCATAGCTCTTGTTGGTAACTCCCGTCTCAATGGTAGCAAGTATTACCTTCTGATTGTTGAAATGGTTGCTGAGTAAGGTCTGAGCCTTTACCGGGAGAGCATTAACGGCGATAGGCTTGTCATTGCCTGCATTTGCTGCCATATTGCATGTTAGCATGCAGCAAATGGCAATCATCAAAATTCTTATCATTCTTTTCATAAGCCACAATATTAAAAGTTTATAATTTCTATTTGCGATGAATGTTTAAACATCCTATACTATATGTCCTATACTTTATGAATTAGACGCATACTATCCACAAAGGTTTAAGTAAAAACATTCTTTTTTTCGCTTTTTCTTTCTATCTCTCTTCTCCGGCGCAATATATCTGCAAAATATAAAAAATATTCGGAAAAGTGATGATATGGATGGAACTTAATGACACCTTCTCTTAATGGCACCTTCTCATGATAAAGAAATTGGAAACAAGCACTTGAAAAATAAAAGACGACCGCTCCCCCTCATGATTTTGAGGAAGCGGTCGTCTTATAGGGATTCATCAAACTCTCTGTCTGATTGTAATTCTAAAACCACATTTTCGGTGAGGTAAATTCAAAACTCAAACCATACTGGATTTATACCTTTTTATGTATACAAGAATGCAACTTATTTATGTATACAAGAATGCAACTTAACATTCAACATGATATATATGCGATATTTCATCCCATGCAACTCGAAACGCCCAGCGAGGTGGCAAGTGCCGTAAGAATGCTGATGGCGATTTGAAGAATGGTCTTCCAAGTGTCTGCTTTCATTTTACTCATTTTGATTCAATTTTAAAGGTTAAACTTACTTTACTTATTGGGTTAGGTTGCCCCGCCAGCTTCACTCTGGCGGGGAAGAGGCTACTTCAATTCGTAGTCTCCATCGCCGTCCTGTCCAGTGTCGCCCTTATTGTCGCCGCTTGGGTTGGAACCGGTGCCTTGGCTGGTGCCGCCGCTCTGCTCGGTGTTACCTCCTGCAGGAGTGCCGCCGCTTGGATTAGAGCCGCCGCCATCTGAACCGTCGCCAGGAGTAGTTGGAGTGCTGATGTCCACGTTGGCTTTGCCCTCCTTGATGGCCTTGATGACTGCAGCCTGAGCA
>OBAI01000340.1_pt1 | contig 54943 bp, 51 predicted proteins | sample 1517461 | NCBI WGS metagenome assembly OBAI01 (sample SAMN04571696, study PRJEB22368) | human gut metagenome | biome: human gut; material: stool | host: Homo sapiens | place: Luxembourg | collected 2012-06-29
CCGCAAAAAAAATAAAAGACAACCAATAAAAAATCTTCCCCGCCTGCCCGGCGGAGAAGATTTATTTTTTTGTGGAATTTAAAAACGCTATGCGAAAAAATCTTTCACATCTGCGCCTAAAGATTACATTTTCTTGAAAAGAAGCGCGCCGTTATGCCCGCCAAACCCCAGATTTGTGCTTATTGCTACCTTAACGGGACTTTCGCGCGCGATATTTGGAACATAATCCAAATCGCAATCCGGATCGGGATGCTCATAATTGATTGTAGGAGGCACAATACCCGTCTCGATTGTCTTTGCGCAAACTGCCGCTTCTATTGCGCCTGCAGCTCCGAGCATATGGCCAGTCATGCTCTTTGTTGAGCTTACCATAAGCTTTTTCGCATGCCCGCCAAATACCTTGTGAATCGCGGCCGTTTCAAATTTGTCGTTGTACGGAGTGGAAGTTCCGTGGGCGTTTATATAGTCGACATCCTCCGGATTCAAATTGGCATCCTCCAACGTTCTTGCGAGGCACTGCGACAATCCCCGCCCTTCAATATCCGGGCTTGTAATGTGATAGGCATCGCAGGTTGCTCCATAGCCGGAAATTTCACAATATATGTGCGCTCCGCGCGCGACAGCGTGGTCGTAGCGCTCAAGAGCTATTACGCCTGCGCCCTCACCCATTACAAACCCGCAGCGGTCGGCGTCGAAAGGCCTCGATGCGCGCTGGGGCTCGTCGTTAAAGTTCGTCGCCATAGCTTTCATCGCGCAGAATCCGGCAAAGGCGAGAGGAGTCACCGCGGCTTCGCTTCCGCCAGCCAATATCACATCTTCGCGTCCGGCCTGCAAGTGCAGCAGAGCTTCTCCAATGGCGTGAGTGCCGGTAGCGCATGCGCTGACAACGCTGAAATTAACCCCCTTTGCGCCTAGGGCTATCGCCACGACTCCCGACGACATATTAGCCAAAAGATTCGGTATCATAAACGGAGAAACCCTGCGCGGGCCGCGTTCAATAAACGCGCGCGCCTGCGTTTCGATTGTATCCATGCCGCCTACGCCAGAACCGATTAAAACGCCGAAGCGCTCCGGAATTAAATTAGATTCGTTTAGGCCGGCGTCTTGCATCGCCAATTTTGCGGCAGCCACCGCAAAATGGGTATAGCGGTCGCTGCGCTTGACCTCTTTGTGGTCCATATACTTTGTAGCGTCAAAATCCTTGCATTCCGCAGCGACTTGGCAGTTCAATTCTGAAGCGTCGAAAAGCGAAACTTTTCCTATGCCGTTTTTCCCGTGGATTAAGGCGTCCCAAAATGGGACTACACCGTCGCCAAAAGGCGAAATTACGCCGATACCAGTTATTACAATGCGTTCTTTAGACATCTTTTTATCCTATAATATCAAGAGGCCTGCAGATATTAATATAAGGCAACAGCCTCCTAAAGATTTTAGATTTTTTTAGCGGACAAAATCAATTTCCGCCAAATGCGATTTCGGCAGAGCCGAACCTCCAAAAAAAACGACCCGTCCCAAGCAGATATATGCTAAAAAACGGGTCGGCAAATTCTTTTCGAAAAACCGGTTTATTTCTTGGACTTTTCTTCGATATACTCGATGACTTTGCCGACAGTCGTCAGTTTTTCGGCGTCAGATTCGGGAATTTCACTTCCGCCCATCTGATCCTTGAATTCTTCTTCGAAAGCCATAATCAGTTCAACAGTGTCGAGTGAATCGGCGCCGAGGTCATCTATAAAGCTGGCCTCGGGGGTGATTTGCTCTTCATTTACATTGAGCTGGTTAACAATGATTTCTTTTACTCTTTGTTCTATATCTGACATAATATATGTTTTAGAGGGTTAACTCAATTAACTCGCTCAATAACATATAATCGAAAAAATTTGTAAAGCTTTTTTTCTCAATGCGGTTGACAGCCATCTTTTATAAGATTTAGACTTACAAATAATGCGGAGTTGCGCGCTTTTAGAAGATATTTGAGGTTTTGCTAAAACAATGCCTGCAAATCTCCGCAAAAGACATTTATTCCATACCCACTATAAAAGAAAGACTGAATTATGTTTGTAAAGATATCCCCGAAGGAAATATCCGAAAACCCCATAAAATTGATAGGCCAAGATTGGATGTTAATCAGCGCGGGCTCTCCGGAAAAATTCAACTCTATGACTGCAAGCTGGGGAGGAATAGGATTTATGTGGAATAAGCCAGTAGCTTTTGCCGTAATAAGGCCGACGCGCTATACTTTTGAATTTGTCGAATCGCGCAAGCGCTTCACATTGTCGTTTTTCAGCCAGAATTACAAGAAAGCCCTAGGAATATTCGGCTCGAAATCCGGCAGGGACTGCGACAAGGTTGCGGAATCCGGATTGACGCCCTTCTTTACAGAATCCGGCGCCCCTGCCTACGAGGAGGCAAAACTAATCCTAGACTGCTCCGCCATTTATTCCCAAACATTGGATGAATCGGCGTTTTTAGATTCCGAGGCGCTGAAGAAGTGGTACTCTTCCGACCCCTTGCACAAACTATACGTTGCGGAAATAAACGACGTTTTAATCCGCCGCCAACCGGAAGTATAAAATTCTCACGTACCTAAATGGACGGGTTTGGACAGTCGTTTCGGATACCGGATTTTTGGCAGGCGGAAGCTTTAAAACGCCTGCGCGAAGGCAAAGATGTGGTTTTGCACGCGCCTACTGGCGCGGGAAAAACATTTGCTTTCGAAATGTTTTTCGAAAACGACTTCAACGGACGCGCCGTCTATACGGTGCCGACGCGGGCGCTTGCAAACGATAAATACATACAGTGGAAATCTAGGGGATGGCGCGTAGGGATTGCAACCGGAGATTTCTCCTTGGACACCGACTCCCCTCTTGTTGTCGCAACCCTTGAGACTCAAAAACAAAGGATGTTTTCCGGGAAATTTCCCGACTTGCTGGTAATAGACGAATACCAACTTCTTGCAGATCCCCTGCGGGGAGCAAACTACGAGCTTGCAATAGCGATGTCTCCTCTAAATACGCGCCTACTGCTTATGAGCGGAAGCGTGGAAAATACGTGCGATATAACTGCATGGCTAAATAGAATAGGACGCACCGCAGCACTGGTTTCGCACAACATCCGCGCTGTTCCCCTAGAGGAAATAGTCTCAACAGCCCTTCCGGAAGTCCGGGCAAAAGGGCTTAAAAGCATGTGGGCAAGGCTCGCCCAAAGGGTTATCGAATCTGATATGGCGCCTCTTTTAATTTTTGCGCCCCGACGCGCCGAAGCAGAATCAATTGCAAGAACGCTCGCCGCGGAACTGCCGTGCGAAAACTTTTTGACCCTTCCCCGAAGGATATCGGAGGCCGCAGGCAAGGAACTTTCGCATATGATGCGCAGGAGAGTGGCTTTCCACCATAGCGGGCTTTCCGCATTCCAACGCGCCGAAGTTGTGGAGAAATACGCGCGCGACGGAGATCTAAAAGTCGTTGTCGCGACAACCGGGCTGGGGGCGGGAGTAAACTTCTCAATGCGCAGCGTAATAATCGCCGACCGCCAATATGAAGCCGCCGGCAAACCCGCCATGCTGCGCCCGGACGAACTTCTGCAAATGTACGGACGCGCCGGAAGGCGGGGAAAAGACAAAATCGGCTTCGCCATTGCGCTGCCTTCAAAACCAAGGCTTTCCGAAGCCAGAGCCGCCAGAATAAAACGCGTTGAACACATAGACGCCCCGTCGATAATCCGAATAATGGCAGACGCTCTCGACGATAAAAAATCCCCTGTGGAAGCAGCAAAAAAATTCTGCTCGCGCATGTTTTGCCAGCCTCCGCCCGATTTGGGATTTGAAACATCCCAAAACTACCGCGAGGCTCCCGAAAAAGCCGCCATTATGGGAAAATCCGTTTTGCGTACGGAAATTCTAAATTCAAAAAATTTATGGGAACGCAAAAAGCCAGCATTTATTGAAAAATTGGACAATGTCCTGTATTACCAAGACGGGACTTGGATCGCCTTCACAAAATCCCCAAAAGCGGTGGCGTCGTTAAAACGCGGCTCGCCTTGCGAGCTAGACGGAGGACGGTTTGGAATTAGAATGGCAATTGCGACCCAGTTTGACGAAGGTTGGAGACTCACAAAATCGTTTGCAAAAATTGTAAGGCGCACAAAAAAGGCGGGATTGCTCAAAAATTTTTTCGCAGATAAGTTTTTAAGCCTGAAAAACCTGAAAAGAAACGCATGCAAATTCTTCGAAATAGACTTTGCGGGAGCAAACCGCGCAGAATTTAAAGAGGAAGATTTCTCCCTAATTGCGAAAATAGACATAGGCAATTCGCGCATAAAATGCCTAACCGACTCCTACGGGGCGCGCCTCTACAATCCACCAATGCGCGCGGAGCTTATACAGGCAAAACAAAACTTCGCCAAACTTGCCGGACTTTCTGCGTCGGGAAATTTAAACTCAGAAACGCCCGCAAAACTATGGGTAAGACTCGGATTAATCGACAGAAATTGCGCCCCTACACTGCGCGGAAGAATATTCAGTTTTTTTAACGGAGGCGAAGGCCTGGCAATAGCCGCGGCAATTGAAGACAATTCATACGACCTCCGCGATTTGGCCTTCGATATAGCCAACCTGCGCGCAGGACACCGCTTTGCAATGAATCAGAAAAGCGCGTCAGGTAGGCTTGCCGACGCGTCCAGACTAGCTTATAATCTCGCTAGCATAAAAGGATGCCTGAAAGCCGGAATTCCCATAACATACGGAGACGGCGCGTCCGAAATAATGCGCGAGCTCCACGCCGGGGCGAACTTTCAAAGCCTGGAATCGGACAGCCTAAGGCGCGGAGACATAGAGCGCGCATATTTAGAATGGCTCAGCCTTCTCCGCCATATTTCAAGTTTGCCGGATTTAAACTGCCCGCGTTGGACGGAATTCAAATCCGCATGCGAAAAATTGCTTTATTAGAAATAGATAAAAATATTGCCCAAAGAATTTTTTGATGTTGCAAAAGCGGTAAAATTCGGTTTTTTTAAGGGCAATGAAGAATTTAGGTGACAAATTGCAGGAAGCTAGAAACGCGATGGGTCTTTCCGTAAGAGATGCCGCCGACGCCACGCGTCTGCGCGCCGACGTCATAGAAAATATGGAGGCCGGCAAGTTTGATTTTAAATTACAGGAAATATATAAACGCGGATTTCTTCGCATATACGCAACATTTCTGAAGCTGGATGTAGATGCTATTCTCGCCGAGTACACGGCTTTTTCAAAAGCCAACGGCGACGCTAAAAAAGCCAGGCATATCCTATCCAGAATGGCGTCTGCCCAACATTCAGAACAGCAGCAGGAAATTCCCGTGGGCGCGCCAACGCCGGAATCTTTGGAAGCGCGCTTTGAGGAGGCTGCGACGCAAGACGAAGAAAGCAAACTAAATTCCGAAAACGAAGATGATCCCATGCGATACCTTAAGCTGGGCGCAATATTTGTCGCGCTGGTATTGGCGGTGGTCGTTATAATATTGATTGTTTCTTCGGCAGTGCGTTCCGATCCCCCGGAAGAAAATCCAGACTTGGATATAAACGCGCAAATTTCCACACAGCCAGCCGACGCTACTGCCCAACAACAACCCCAGCCGACTGCGGCGGCAGGTGGAGAAATAATACTTACAATTACCGCCACCGGGGATACATATTTGCTTGCCTATCCAGAAAACGCCCCGGCCGCTCCCCTCTTCAGCGGCCCAATTCAGGCGGGAGAGCGCAAGGAATTCAAGTCGCAGGTTCCCATTATGGTTAAACTTACCGACGCCGAAAGAATAAAGATGGAACGCAACGCGAAACCGTTGGATTTGAAAGGCGCAAAAGGGCTGCGTTTATTCAAAATAGGATACGCAAAATAATTTAATTAAAACCATTCAAGCCAAGCCAAAACCCAAAAGGTTTTGGCTTTTTTAGCGGTTTTATAGATAGCCGCATTGCGCATAAGCCGACAAAATATAGCGTCACAGCCGGCAGCCATTATAAATGGCGCATTGCGCGGAGCAAGAAAAATGCCCGTTAGAGCCAATCAAATGCCAAGAAGGTTTGCCGTTGCTTCAACAATTCTTAAAAAAGCAGGCAAAAATATTCCCACGCCTAGCAATTTAGTACTTTAGCACTTTAGCGCACTGAACCACTTTAATGCAATCCGCCCGCCTGCGCGCTTCCGGATTGTTATGAGGAAGCATCTTCCGGCGTCTAAATTTGCACGGCTTAAATAAAAATCCAGTTTTGCCGGCTAATATTGCAAACAACGTTTATTTGCAGAAAAAACAGTTTTGCATTTTTGTTTTTGCGCAGACAACCAAGCGCACAGCTTAGCACTCTTAGGCGGCAATTAGCCTAATTTCTCGGCATAAAATCGTATAACATATATATTTGCCTGCCGTTTTCGTGAGCAGAGTCTATAAATATAAACTTGCCGTCCTGGGTTGAGCGCGGGTGCAAGTCGCAACGCCATTCTCCTGAATATGCTTTGGGACTTTTTAGTTTGGCGAGGTCGCGGCGCATGCCTGTTTTAGTATTATATATATATACGGTTTGGAAACCCATTTTGTCCGGGTAAGTATCATTTAAAATCCATTCAGAAGACCCTATAAAAGTATTGTGCCCGTTTCTGTCCATAACCCCTTTCCCGACTTGCTCGACTTTCCCGCCTTCCGCGTCTTCAAATCGGAAAAAGCCGAATCCTTTACCAGGCACTTTAGTCCAAGCAACTATGTGCTTTTCATCCTCCCATATAAAATGCGACGTAAAATTATAGGGATCTATAACGCGCAGATTTTTTCCGTCCGCGTCCGCTGTAAACATCCGCGTGCCGAAACCTCCAACATTGGAATATTTTTCCGATTTTTCCGGATCTGAATACTTCCAACGGTGGAGAAATATAAAACGCTTGCCGTCGGGAGAAACAAGTATGTGGTTGAACCAATGCTTGGCCTGGCAGAAATCAGGATCGTAGGGGTTCGGGATGGCGGCGGCTTGCGCCAAAGATATTATAAGTTTAGACTCGCCTGTGGCTAAGTCTACTTTCCATATACCAGATTCTTTCGGAGCGTTTTCGCCGGAATATTTGTCCTTTTCGCCTTTATACCCGTACCCGGGGCGAGTGTCGTTTACACGGGCAAAGTCCAATGTAAGCGCCCATGTTCCATCGGGGCTTAAGGCGTATATGTTGCTTGGCAATATGCGCGTTTTGCCGGTTTTTATATCGCATATTTTAGATACAAATTTGCCGTCGATCCGGTCGTTCCAGATAACCAAAGAATCGCTCTTGGGAATAAACTGCAACTGGCATCCCTGCTGCCATCCCCAAGAAGATGATTTTCCAAGTCTTATCCACTTGCACCCGTCTTTTAAGTCTATCATGCCGATTTCAATATCATCTTTATCGGTAGGTGAACGTCCCTCAAAATCGGTTCGCATCGCCAAGACATAGCGGTTTGACGGATCGCACTCCAATTTGTCGTAATACGCAAACCAATGGTATCCAGGAGAAAAAGTTATTTGCTTATACGGAACATTAAATTTTGAATTGCCGATATCACTTCCGAAAGCAGAAAAATCAAAAATAAAACCAATAAATATAATAAAATACAAAACCAAATTTCGCATGTCTTTATCGATAATTACCATACGGATATTGTAAAGGAAATAACGATTAAAATTTAAACGACAAATAGAAAAAAACTTAACGATTGTTTAGTTGACAAATTAAAAAAATTTTCCACCTTTAAAGAATCATTAAAAATTTCCGCATTTAGTAAACTTTACAAAATATGCGCTCTATGCATCCCCCAAGTTAATATTAAGATATCTACAAATCCAATCAAATAGCATTTACATTGAAATACAACTGCCGCATATATACAGAAATGTTGACACTTTTGCAAATAGCCGCATAAAATTAAAACAATATTATAATATTATTATGCCTGAAGAAATATATCAAAAATCCGCCAAGACAAAAGAATCCCCCAAAGGTTTGCGCGAAACAATTCGCAGCGCAATAGACTGGTTGAAAGTCAGGCAGGAAAACGACGGAATGTGGTGCGGCCCATTGGAAACAAATTGCTGCATGGAAGCCCAATGGATATTGGCAATGTACTTCATAGGATTTGACGACCCCAAAAAGCCCAAGGTTCTCCAATACATACTAGACAGACAGCGCGAAGACGGCGCATGGGACGTATATTACGATTCAGAGCACGGCGATATAAATACGACGCTTGAATGCTACTTTGCTTTAAGAATAAGCGGATTCGACCCGGACGATCCCGTTCTTGTGAAAGCGAGAAAATGGCTCATAGAAAACAAATGGGTTGAAAGAATAAGAGTGTTCACGAAATATTGGCTTGCGCTTTTCGGGCAATGGCCATGGGCGCATACTCCAGTCCTCCCTCCGGAAATAATGTTCCTTCCCAAATGGTGCCCGTTTAATATTTACGATTTTGCGGCTTGGGCTAGGGCGACAATGATGCCGATTGCCATACTTACCGCGCGCAGGCCAATAAAGGAACTGCCAGAAGATTTGCAATTGGATGAACTGTTCCCGGAAGGCAGAGATAAAGCCGACTACCGTTTGCCATGCAAAAACGAAAGCGGCATAAGCTGGGAAAACTTCTTCATGAAGCTGGACCATATGCTGCACGCCTACAACCGCTCGCCGATAAAACCGTTTAGAGAAAGCGCCATAAAGCTGATTCTCCAATGGCTGCTCGAACACCAAGACGAGGACGGAGCGTGGGGAGGAATTCAACCGCCGTGGATTTACGCAATAATTGTAATGCACATAGAAGGGTTCGCGATGGATCAAATAAATATGTCGCGGGCAATAGACGCCTTTAATCTCCATTGGCAGGTAAAGCGCGGAGATGGAATAATGCTTCAGGCAAGCGAAAGCCCAATCTGGGATACATTCCTTTCAATGACAGCCCTTATGGACGCGGGAGAAACACCCGGAACATGCCCGGAACTTCTAAAAGCTTTAGATTATGTTCTAGCCAAGGAAAACCGCTACCACGGAGACTGGTCCGTAAAGCTGGGCAAGCACGTCGAGCCCGGCGGATGGGCATTCCAGCGCGCAAATAACTATTACCCGGATATAGACGACGCAGCCATAGCTATTTGCACGCTAAAAAGAATCCAAAAATTGCTTCCGCGCGAGACCACAAGAGCCCGCCGCGTAGATTCTGCAATACGCCGCACAATAAACTGGATTTTGGCGATGCAAAGCTCCAACGGAGGATGGGCGGCTTTTGACAAAGATAATACGCGAGAATTAGTGACTAAAATTCCATTCTGCGACTTTGGCGAAGTTCTAGATCCTCCAAGCGCCGACGTCACCGCGCACGTAGTTGAATCGCTCGCGCTCTGCGGATTTTCACGCAACCATCCGGCGATAGAGAAAGCGTTAAAATACTTGTATTCGGAACAAGAAGACGATGGAAGCTGGTTTGGGAGATGGGGTGTAAATTACATTTACGGCACTGGAGCCGTGCTTCCCGCCCTAATGGCTCTCGGCGATACAAAAGAAACGCCGGCAGTTCGCAAAGCTCTCGAATGGCTGGCATCAAAACAAAACGCTGACGGAGGCTGGGGAGAAAGCGTCGCGTCGTACATGGAGCCAAAATATTCCGGAACCGGCATCCCGTCCACGGCGTCGCAAACCGCTTGGGCAATGATGGCTATTATGTCTGTCGGAGACAAAAATTACGACGATACAGTGCGAAAAGGCTGCGAATTTCTTATAGCCACTCAAAAGGATGGAAGCTGGGACGAACCGTACTATACCGGAACCGGATTCCCCGGCTACGGACTTGGCGCCAAAGTAGATCTTCGCGCTGGGGCTACATTGCCGCAAGGCAAAGAACTAGCGCGCGGTTTTATGCTAAACTATAATTGGTATAGGCACTACTTCCCGCTAACGGCGCTCGGGCGCGCAGAAAAATTCTTCGCAAAATAATTAAATCCGCCAATATTTTTATATTACCGCCGTAAAATATAATAAAGCGGTTTTGCGCGCGCTGGCTAATTGATCCAACACCGCATCCTGTTTCGGTATGCGCGCGAAGCTGTTAAAAAACAAGCAACTAAACAAATTCTGCCTAAAATTCATCTGGTTCAGCTTGAATGACAATATCAAAAAGCCGCAATTCGGCTTTTTGCTTGTCTGCTAGCAGTTTTTTTTAGGCAAACAAGCAGCGTTTGTTTAAACCGGGCAAATTATATTGCAGAAACATGCAAATTGCCAATCGGAAAAGATACGGAACTAGAAACACATCCGCAACCGCTTTGCCAGACACGCGAAATAAAAACGCGCGGAAGACATCCCATTGCTATTGAACAGCCAGCGGATACATTTTTGCCATAACTGCAATGTGGTATATTATTCCGCAAGAAGACATTTTATTGTATTCGCACATGTCCGATATTTTTTCGGCAAGCCTGCCACATTCCTCATTGCGGTACGACGCCATCTGGCACACTAAAATTCCCTCGGCAGCTCCGCGCACGCTGTCCCACATTTTTCTATACTCTCCCCAGTCGGGGATTTTGTATCCGTTTTGTTCGCGCCAAAATGCAGGCTTGCGCCAGTCAATCCCCAACTGGGTCAAATCCATTTTTTCCATTCTTTTGGCAAAATCCAAGGATTTGGGATAAGTCAATTGGGCTACTTTTTGCATGAGAGAGGATATTCTGGCGCGGGTTGACAAATCGCTTTGGACATCGCGCAACAACTCCAAAGAGCATTGCATTTGCAAAAGCGCATAGGCAGGATGCCCGGAGGTGACCTTTTCAGACTGCTCCAACGCACTCTGAAAATATTTTTCATATTCTTTAAAATAACGAATATTTCCGGAGGTTTTCCATGCTGCGGCATATATCATGGGAAGCCTTGCGGCCTCGTGCGCGCCAACATTCCACATCCTGCAAATGCCAAGCCCGCAACGCGAGCCGTCTGCGCGCAATGAATCATAGTCGTTTTCTGGAACGACTGTTGCAATCATTCTGTCGGCAATATTTGAAAGCAGCCCGCATACCTTTGCCTTAGTATTGGCATCAATGATCTTTGAGTTATAATATTTCCATAAACCGTGCACAAGATGCGTATACTGGTCCCTAGACGTGTTTATATATATGCTTTTAGAATCTTGCACACAGACGCCGCGAGCCACAAACCCCTTTACCCCGTGGACTGTGCAGCATAAGCTTAACCCGTCAAAAACTTTTTTTGCGCTAATCTTTAAATACTCAGAAGCTCCGTTTTTTTCAGATAAATCCACAATTGCGCTTAGCATTGCACCGCCCAAGATTGCGCAGTCCTCCATTCCTGTGCCATAACCGCAAAAATTAGGATATTGATTATTAACTTCTCGGGCAGTGGGCAAATGAGCCAGCTGTTTTCCCGATTCGTATGACGAAATATAATCGTAAAAAAGATTTGTTTTCGGAGAAAAGAAATTTTCCCAAGCATTTTTCCATGCCAAATCAAATTTGTCCGATTTCGAGATTTCTGCCGTGGATGGCACAACCGCGCCAAACAAAAGCAATACCGACGCCGCAATTCTTTTCATGGTAGCCAGCATAAGGATACTGCGTTTTTTTTCCATAAAAAAAAGCCGGGCGAAAAATATTTCAGCCCGGCCGGAAATAAAATGCAGCCTATTTCTCTGCTATAAAAGAAAGGGCCGGCAAGCCTTGGTCGTTAAACAGCCAGACATCCGGCAAAGCCCATTTCTTCCATAGATAGCGAACACCCTCAATTTTTGCACCCTTTTCGGCATCGGCAGGATTCACTATAACGCGTTTACCTACAAGCTCCGCTTTTGCCGGCTTCCACTCCCCTGCGATTTTTACCTCAAAACCGCGCGGATCGCCCTTGCCTACAAGCTTCCTTCCGTCTAAATCATAGACAACTTCAGCTCCCTTTGGAGTATAACGAACCATTTTAAACATAGGCCCGTATGGATATAAGCCTTTAACTCCGTAAACGTCGCGCAAGGCTATCTTTTCAAGGCGCAATCCCACATCTGTCTTATTGCGGGGATGGATATCCTTTTCCTCGCCCAAATCTATTATATTTGCCATTCCCGTTTTTTGGACGCTGCGCATTGTCTGGTATTGCTTCCAACGCGTAGTAGCCCAATCGCCGCTGCCGCCAAAAGACGCCAGCTGAACCCAGAAGAAATACATATCGTCGTTGTTCCAAGCCTTTCTCCAAGTTTCTATTATGCGCGCAAACTGCTCTTCAAAGCATTCCAAAGATTTTCCTCCGGCATCAGATTCGCCTTGGTACCAAAGGAATCCCCGCGCGGCAAATCCCGCGATTGGGGCGATTTTTGCGTTGTACAGCCAACCGGGAGTCTCCTGCGGACGTTGCGGACTAAGCTTGTTCGGCTTATTTCTAACATTCCAGGGCTTTTCCGGAACAGGCTTGCCTTCGGCCTTGGCGGCTTTTACGGAAGCTTCATAAGCATCGCTGCGTTTTTTCCATTCTGCAAGCGCCTTATTATAATCGTAAGCTGCAAGCTGTTTCTTGAAGTTTGCAAGATTTTCCTCCAAGAAAGGAATTCCAGATACGGCTTCGTCTGGGATCCAAGCGCGCATCGCGCTGCCGCCAAGCGGGGTTTCTATAAGGCCGACCGGGACTTCAAGATCCTTCATCAACTGCTCCCCGAAATAGAAACCTACACCGCTCCATCTTGCTACAGTGTCGGGAGAAGCCTCCTGCCACTTTGAAGATTCGGGCGTATCGAACTGCTTTTCGGGAGTGAAAGTCCCGCCGGGCTGCGTAAAGTAGCGCAATGCTGGATATTTTGCACGCGCTTTTGCGGCCTCGCCGTCGGTTGTTGGAATTAGCCTCCACTCCATGTTTGACTGGCCTCCAAGCACCCAGACTTCTCCAACTAGCACATTCTTTATTCTTTTGCCCTGCTTGCCGTTCTCAAAAACGACAAGTTCCGCTGGATCAAACGATCCTTTTACCGGAGCCAATTCAATGCTCCAAGAACCGTCTCCGGAAGCCTTGACCATTTTTTTCTGGTCTTTGAATTCAACCCCTACACGGGCGCCCGCATCGGCCTTACCCCATATTTTCAGCGGCATATCGCGCTGGAACATCATATTGTCCGAGAATATTCTCGGCATGACGATTTCGGCAAAAACAGCGGACGCCGCAAAAATCGCCGAAAAAAACAATGCTGGTTTTCTTATTTTCATAAATTTTTATCCACTTACTTTTTTAAATGCTTAAACGACACTGCCGGCAAACCGTTTGAACCATATATCCAAACATCCGGCTGCGCCCAGCTTTTCCAAAGGTATCGGACGCCGTCGATTGAATAGGCATTTGGCGAATACAAAACGACTTTTCCGTCTTCTATTTTGGACGCGGAAGGTTTTTGCCATTTGCCGTTTACAAGAACTTCAAAACCGCGCGGGTTTCCCCTCCCCTCTATTTCGCAACCGTCGCATTCAAAATCAACTACCGCCATACAATTGCAGTATTGAATGTCTTTTAAAGTCGGGCCGAATGCCTTAACGCAAGATTTGCCGTAAACTTCGCTCAAGGCTATCTTTTCAAGGCGCAATCCCACATCTGTCTTATTGCGGGGATGGATATCTTTTTCCTCGCCCAAGTCTATTATGTTCGCCATAAAGACATTTTCAACATCCTTGGCAGTATTGTATTGCGCCCAACGAGTCTCGGCCCAATCCGATCCTGTCCCGTACGAAGCAAGCTGAACAAAAATAAAAGGCAAGTCGTCATCTTGCAAAAGTTCGCGCCATGCGCTTATAAGAATCTCAAACTGGCGCTGGTAGTTGTCCAACATCCAGCTTGTGGAATCCGATTCGCCCTGGTACCAAAGAACTCCGCGAACCGCAAAGCCATCCAGAGGCGCGACCTTTGCATTGTAGTGGTACGCAGGTATCCAGAAGAACTTCCATGGGGAAAACTCGTTCGGGGCTATGCGGAAATCCCATGGAACGGATGGAACATTTTGGCCTTTGGCTTTAGCTTTAGCGACTTTGGCGTCGAATTCGGCTATCTTTTTCTTGTGCTCGCCAAGAGCCTTTTTGTAATCGTAGCCGGCTGACTCCTTCTTAAATTTGTCGAATTGCTTTTTTAAGGCGCAGCAAGCCGACATATCCTTTTCCGGAATCCAACAGGCCATGGATGTCGCGCCAAGAGGGGTATAGATTACCGCCACAGGAACATCTAAATCTTTCATCAGTTTTTCCGCGAAATAAAATCCGACTCCGCTAAAAGACGGAGCTGTTTTAGGCGTACACTCAACCCATTTAGCACCGTCCGGAAAGTCCTTTTGCGGCACTTCCGCCATGCTGCGCCCATCTTGCTGGAAACACCTGAATATGGGATAATTGGCGCGCTTTGCGGCTGCTTCTCCGTCGGTTGTCGGTATTAGCTTCCATTCCATGTTTGACTGGCCTCCAAGCACCCAGACTTCTCCGACTAGCACATTCTTTATTCTTTTGCCCTCCTTGCCGTTCTCGAAAACGACAAGTTCTTTCGGGTTCTTATCAGGACGCATGGATGAAAGCCTGACAGCCCAAGAACCGTCATCGGAAGCCTTGACAGATTTCTCGCAATCTCCAAATTTTACGCTTACCTCCGCATTAGGATCGGCGCTTCCCCATATTTTTACCGGCTTACCGGCTTGGAGCATCATATTGTCGCCAAAAATCTTAGGCATTTTTATTTCGGCAAAAACCCCCGATGCAAAAAGCGCCGAAACCGCTATCAGCATTCCAATCGATATTTTTTTCATATATATAGTTCTAATGTTTTATAGGTGTTATATTACTTCAAATCTTCAGTTGTGAATCCCGGCGCAGGAATATCCGCGTCGTTGTAGATGCAGACATTCGGACGCGCCCAATCTTTCCAAAGATAGCGCACTCCGGCTATTTTTTTGTCGTCGGGATTGGCCGATTTAACCAATATTGAATTGCCTGACTGCTTTGCAACAGCAGGAACCCATTTACCGTCGGCCAAAAGCACCTCAAAGCCCCTGGGTTCGCCTTTCACGACAAGTTTTTTACCGAACATATAAAAATCAACCTTTGCCCTGTCTCCGGAAATCTTTGCGCTTTTAAACAACGGGCCGTATCCAAGCGCGTCCTTTTTACCGTAGACATCGCGCAAAGCTATTTTGGAAAGCCTTTCTATAAACGGAAGCTTGTCGAGTGGATGGACGTCGTCTTCAAGGCCTGTATCGATGGCGACTGCCATTCCAACATTTTTAAGTTCCTTGCAAGTCCTAAATTGATCCCAACGCATATATTCCCAGTTCACGCAAGTCCAAGACGGGAGCTGGACGAATAAAAACGGCATATCAGGCTTGCGCCACAGTTTCCGCCAAATTTCAATCAATCCCTTAAATTGGTCTTTGAACCCGGTTCTTAAATTGTCGTTTTCCCCCTGATACCATATAATTCCCCGCGCAGTGAAGTTGACAAGGGGGGCTATTCTACCGTTGTAAAGATTTGAGGGCTTTCTGAATCCGTCCGGCGAATCCTTCCATGGCTTTAAAGTATCGCTTATCGTCCATTGTGGCGGCGGCTCCTTGCCTTCGGCCTTCGCCTTTTCTACGCGCTCTGGATATGTGCGGACAAATTCGTTCCACTTCTTTAATTCCGCCTCGTAATCCCATTTTTTCAGCCTCGCTTGGTAGTTTTTATAAGAATCGCCGAACAGCGGATTGTTCTCAAACTCCTCTATAGGAATCCATGAACGCATAGGAGTCCCGCTTACAGCCGTCTGTACTATGCCAACAGGAACATCCAACGCCAAAGCCAATCTCTGCGCAAAAGTATAGGCTACAGCGCTCATTCCGCCGGCGTTTTGCGCGCTGCATACATGCCACTTAGAATCGTCGGCAGTGTCAAACTGCGGAACAGGCTGCGGATTGTTTTTAGGCTGGTTAAAATAGCGCACTTTTACCAAATCCGCCTTTTCAACCACGCTTTTTGCGTCTTCCATCCCATTGAGGCCAAAAGCCATATTCGACTGTCCGCCTGCGATCCATACTTCACCCACTAAAACGTCTTCTATTGTTTTCGACTCTTTTCCGTTCTCAAAAATCTTCATTGTTCGCGGTTGCGCGCTTGCTTTCATCGGCTTCAAGCGCGCATACCAACGGCCGTCCGCCCCCGCTTTAGTTGAAACCTTTTGCCCGGCAAAATCCACTTCAACTTTTGCGCCCGCGTCCGCCATTCCCCATACATTTACAGGCTCTTCGCGCTGAACCATCATGTGGTCCCCGAAAATTCTAGGCATTTTTATTTCCGAAAACGACACCGACGCCGAAACGAATAAAGCGGCAACTGTTAAGAATATCTTTGATTTTTTCATATGGTAAAATTGGAGATTCGATAAAAAAGAATAAATGCGGCGCGCATATTTCAGCGGGCGCATTGCCATCAGATTGAATATATATTTAGGAATTTTATCCATTTTGTCAAACCGACTTTTGTCTTGAAAACAATTACCGCAAAATATTATCTTATGAAAAAATGATTATCGACGAAGAAAAAATCCGCAAACGCTCGTCCGTAAAAGGCGCAAAATGGATGGTGCCGTCTTTGCGTTTCGAGAAAAAAAAATCCCAAACTTCCCGCGCAGCCGAAATATTCAGGCTTGTAATAGGCGTATCGGTTGCGCTGGCTATGTTCTTGGCAACATGCGCGTTGATTTACACTCTCATAACAGAATCTTCGAGCGCGGCTTCAACGATAGTCCAAAAGGCTGCCAAGCAGGAAAAGCCGGCTCTAATGCCGATAACATTCAAGCCTAAGCAAGGCCGGTGATGGCATGAAACGAGCCGACGAACTAATATCGGATTTGGGACTGGCGTCCAGCCGCTCAAAAGCCAGGGCATTAATAGAGGAAGGAAAAGTCTTTTGCAACGGCAAGCCCGTGGACAAACCAGCGCGCAAATATCCTGAAGACGCCAAATTCTCCATAGACTCCGATTCAATGGCCCTGCGTTTCGTCTCGCGCGCGGGACTAAAGCTCGAAGCCTACCTGGACAAGTTTGAAATAGACCTGCGCGGAGCGCGGATTTTAGATGCCGGCGCATCCACAGGCGGTTTTACAGACTGCGCGCTTTGCCGGGGCGCAAAGATTGCTTTCTGCGTTGATATCGGCAGCGGACAACTTCACGAAAAAATAAAATCCGACCCTCGCGCGCGCAATCTCGAAAGGACTGATGTGCGCTCTTTGACGCCCGATTTTTTCGACGGAGACCTGTTCGATTTTATATGCGCAGACCTTTCTTTCATCTCTCTAGAAAAAGTATTCGAGATCCTATGGCGGCTTTTAAAAACCGCCGGGGCGATAGTATGCCTAGTAAAGCCCCAATTTGAAAGTTCTCCCAGCATTATGCGCAAAAACAAGGGAGTCATACGCGACGCGCTTTTGCGGGAAGAAGCGCTAAAAAAAATAGAAGGCTTCGTGTCTAATAAAATCCCCGAAGCAAGATTTATAGGGCGGATGGAATCGCCAATAAAAGGCGGCGACGGAAATGTCGAATATCTAATCGGCTACCGCAAGGGATGAACTTTTAAAATAGTCACCAAGAATATATTTCTCCGTCTTCCGGAACAAGCAAGCGCCCCGCCAGATTATTCTCCTTGGCAAAAGCGCGTATATCCTTTCTCCAAAGTTTTGCGTGGCCTACATTGTCCATATGGCTTGCTATTACTATTGCGCTCGGAGCAGCTTTTAGAACTTCGGAAATATCCTCCAACCCCATTATTATTCTGCCAAATCCCGATATTGCAGCCTCGGCGGAGTTTACAACCACAACGTCAGGGGAAAATTTTTCTATCGCGTTTTCAACCCCTTGATACCAGACGGTGTCGCCTGCCAAATACAACGTTTTTTCCTCGTCCGGATGCTTGAATACAACTCCGCAGGCTTCGCCGCGCATCCCGACAAGCGAATATAATTTATCGCGTTCTCCCGGCGTGGCATGGTAGCAATCCGTTTTAAAAAGTTTAACCGAATTGAATTCGTTCCCGCCTTCTTCTAGAATCAACACATCCTTAAATCCTAATTTCCGCAAAGCAGCCGCGTCTACATTATCTTGGGCGAATATTGGCATGGATTTCGGGATGAGAGACGCCGCAGTTTCATCGAAGTGGTCGAAATGCAAATGCGTCGCTATTACAGCGTCGACATCTAGGATTTCTTCGACGGGGATTGGAAGGTCGTGAATTGGGCAGCGCAAGCCCGGATTGGGAGACCCCGGTATTGGCGGGAACGAATCTTTCTCAGCCAGCCACGGATCTACGAGGAAACGTACGCCCCCTGCCGTTATAATAACTGTAGCGCTTCTTATTTGTTGGAATTTCATTTTCTTGCTAGTTTGGGTTTGATTGTTTTATCAGTTGTCCGTCTATAATATAAATCAAATATCCTAATAAAAATATAAACTTAAACCGGATCCATGCATCGGTAAAACGCGTCCACATGGCGGAATATCAACGTATTTCAAATTGGCACACCTCGCATTCTTCCATCTATCGCACCGCCCCGTTTTTCTCCCCGTTTTTCCTAAGGTTCAAAGACAGAATCCCTTCGCCATTCGGGAAAAGTTGATCCCTCAGCTCTATTCTTTCAATGAGCAGCGGAATGCATGGATAAACAAGCCTGTAATAAACATTCATGCCGCGCCTTTGAGATTCAACTACGCCGGATTTCTTCAATACGTTCAAATGCTGGCTCACCGCAGAAAAATCAGCGCCGAGGCCCTCTACAAAAGCTCCTGCCGGAAGCTCTCCTTCAGATAGTTTCTTTGCTATATAAATGCGCGTAGGATGGCCGAGCGCCTTAAAAATTTCAGCGGTCTTAAGGTCTCTTTTATATTCAGAAGTATCCATTTTATCTTCAATACACTATTTTAGCGTTTTATAAAATACTAAAATAACTAAATGGTTCAAGTTTTTTTTCACGTTTTCCGTTCTTTTCCCAAGGCGCAAGAACTGGGAGAATCTTCCTGACACATGCCTGTGCGATACTTAGTTGAAATTAAGCCTACTGCCCGCATCTGCCCGGCAGTGTCTTAAGTTGCTTTAGACCAGTCTATGGAATAAAATCAACATTGGGAAATATCGTTGTATTCCCGGTTGTTTGCGCAAAAAATAGTTTGCGGAAGTTTTGTGAAATGAATTGCGGCTAAAGTACATTTACATTTCTCTACTTCTTTCGCACACTGGCATAAAGGGCAATAAGCAGTAAATAGCAAAAAGTATATGCGAAACAAGGCTGCACTAATTACCGAATCCTCAAAAGAAAATAGGACTTGCCCGATCCGGAACCTCTGCAAAATATGGAGCAATAGCATCTCTGGCATATATTAATAAGCCAGACGCACAAATTCCTGCCACAAAAGACCGGAAAAGCCGAAGCCTGCCATTGCAACGTGTCCCTAGCGCAAGCTAAAAAAAAGAGATGATTATTAAAATCCAGGGAAAATACGGTCGGCAATTTGCCAATTTCCTATTTGGCATAAGCAAATATTTTTTGCCATGCGTTCGTGCTCTAAACATCTCGTTGGCTTTGCATTGACGCTTTAATCAAAGCTTTTCTTTAAAGCGCACCGCCAATTCTCCGGCATCTTTTAAATAAGAGGTATTATCAACATCGTTCACATTAAAACATCCCTTTGCGGCGATAATTCCAGCATTTTCCCAGCCCAGAAAATTTATCATTCCGTTGAAAGATGCAATTGCCCCGTCGGCAGATTCCATTGTGTCATCTGCAAAAGAAAGTATTAACGCGGCTTTTTTGGGCTTATGCAAGGCTGCATCGCAAGCATAAAATCTGTCTATTGCGCTCTTTATTTGGGAGTTCATTCCGTAATAGTAAATTGGAGATACAAATACAACGCCGTCGGATTCTATAAGGCGGGGTCTAAGTTCTTCCATGTCGTCTTTAAAGGCGCATGAACCGTCTCCGCTATGGCATTTTTCGCAGGCTATGCACGGATGGATGTTTTTAAACGCCGTGTCGAATCTAAACACCTCTATTCCCAGGTTTTTGCACTTGGAAATAAACTCGTCTGCAAGCTTGGAAGAGTTGCCGTGTTTGCGAGGGCTTCCGGTTATAACTAGTACTTTCATAAAACAGCCTTTCCTTTGAAAATTTCATTTATATTATCTTTTTTTTTCACTTTTGTAAAGCGCGTATAAAATGGCTATATACCGCCTGCAAAAAGATTATGAATAAAATAAACAATGCCCCCATATTCGGATTTCCCCGCGCGCCGCAACCGCTGAATAATCGCTGAAAAAAAATACAAAACAATTATTTTCTTTTAATTATTTGGCTTGGCAATTCCCGGATATGGCAAGTTGAAAGTAAAAAATAGGATAATCCCATTTACAAGTCTTGCAAATCTTGCGAGCGACTTATCCCGCTCTCTCACGGGCAAAATATACCCGCAAGCCCCTCCAAAATCAGAATATTTACCGATGCCAAAAGATGGAACAATTTTTCATTGTTGTAAGCAACCTGCTGCATATAATCATAAAAAAATACGGGAAATTAAGAGCGATTTTGGAATTTCACTTCGCGAATATAAATGTATGGCTGACTCTCCTACATTGAAATCGGCGCTTAAACAATTAAAAGCGAACCGACTTAAAAAAAGAACAAGAAATTTATGAGATATCCAGTTAATATAAACGCGCATGCCAAATAAATTATAAAGAGCGCAAGCAGCTTAATTCCAAATATCTTTTTTAGCATCATCATTTCAGGGAGAGAAATAGTGGCAATGCTCATAAACGCCGCCAAAGCAGTCCCTATAGGCACGCCTTTTTCGAGCAGGACTTGAACCAACGGCACGATTCCAGCTTGCGATGCATACATTGGTATTCCCGCAATAACCGCAGCTGGAACCGCCAAGATATTGTCCGCCCCTAGATATTTTACAAAAAACTCTTGAGGGATGTAGCCATGCATAAAAGCCCCAACTAAAAGCCCCAATAATATGTATATGGCAAGAGATTTTACAGTACTAAACGCGTAGCTATTTGCGTATTTTAAAAGTGCGACAGTCTTTTCCTTAACAGAACTGCAACTATGCGATGAAATAGAAGTCGGTGGGATTTTTAAAGCAAGAAGTCGCTCAAGATTAAATTTGTCAGACAGGTATCCCGCAAATATGGAAATAATTGCGCCCGTCAAAATGTATATTAAAACTATATACGCTCCAAAAGTTCCCATTCCTAGCAGCATTATCGCCGCGATTTCGCTTATTAGCGGCGAACTTACTAAAAAGGCGACGCTTACGCCGAACGGCACTCCTGCGGCTACAAATCCCATGAACATAGGAATTGAAGAGCAAGAACAAAAAGGCGTGACAGTCCCTAAAAAAACCGCGAGAAGATACCCGGCCCAGCGCGACTTTCCGGTCAAATACCCCCGCACCATTTCCGGGTTTAATTGAGCCCGAAATAGCGATATAACGAATATTAAGACATAAAGCAGAAAAAATATCTTTGTCGAATCCTCTATAAAAAAATGCACAGACTCTCCTAAGCGGGTTTCGCGCGACAAATTCATCTGCAAAATAAACCAATCTGCCAAATTTGTAAAAAACTCCAACATATAACAACCTCCATTAAAAAATGCAATACGCTCCGACGGCAATGAACAACACCCCAACAAATTTCCTAAAGTAAACTTCAAACTTCGCCATTGAATTGTACAGTTTCCCGATTTCTCCAACGCTAAAAGCCAAGAACCAAGACGCAAGCAAGACAGGCAAGGCGGTGGCTAAAGCGAAGACGGCCGGTAAAATATAGCCAATCACGGAAGCTTTAGCAGACATAGGAACCAGTATTCCGAAGTAAAGCACGGCGCTGCTTGGACAGAGAGCCAACGCAAAGACAACACCCATTAAAAATGCCCCCAGGAATCCGTTTCTCAATTTCAAACAAAACGTAGACCCCACCTTAACCGATGCGAATTTCAGCCTGTGGGCAAACAATATTAAAAGTCCCGAGAGAATTAGAAATATAGGCAATAAAAAAGCGCCCCAACTGCTGACAAATTTCTGGATTCCATATACATCCCGGCCGCTTTTAATAAAAAAACCAGTATGCCCCCCAAAAAAGAATATGCCAGAATTCTGCCCAATGCATAAACAATTCCGCTTATAAATACGCGCCTTGGGGAGTTAAAATCTTTGCCCACATATCCAATAGCCGTAATATTTGTTGCAAGCGGACAAGGACTTAACGCAGCAAGCAACCCTAGCATAAAGGCCGCAAGCATTGAAAAATTCCCTCTGCCGACCAGTTCTTGAACGAGTTCCATATCACTTTTTTGACGTTTCTATGGCTTTCTTGAGAACGTCAATAAGCCTATCCCTATAAACTTGGGGTTTTGACGCGGCGGTTGCAAAGGCAAATTTTGTAAAATCCGCTATATCCTCTTTAGAACCAACATTATTTACAACCAACAGCGACGAAAATGCTATGCGGTATTTATCGGATATTTTCTCATTGCAGGGTTTTGAAATATCTATTGTCTCAAAGGCTAAACTTCCGTCCTTTAACTCTTTTGAAAAAAATTCATCTAGAATTTTTTTTGTCTCGCTTTCTATTGCCATGCAGGTTTTACAACGCATCCGGCTGTGAAAATACAAAACTTTTACCAGCGCTTCCCCGTTGGCAGCGCACAGCGAACATAGAAACGCAAACAATGAAAATAAAAATACGCGCTTCATGACTTTATTTCTTTAATATTTTTACAATTTCATCTTTGGTCAATTTTCTGCCTTGGACCGCTACTTTTCCGTCGATGACAATCGCAGGCAAGCTCATCACGCCGTATTTTAGAATTTCCACAATGTCCTCCTCTTTCTTTAGATCCGCGCATATATTATTTTCCTTTAAAACGGCCTCTACTGCCGCATACAAAGCTTTGCACCCGGAACATCCGGTTCCCAATATTTTTATTTCCATATAATTTCCTTTATTTGTATATTGTTCGACGAATAACGAACAATATCGGCAAAAAATTTTTTATTTGCAACATTTTTTTTCTTTAATTCCGGCAGACAACAAATTCTCAAACCCCATTAAAGCTTTTTTCCAATTATCGGAATTTATGCAATATTTCACTTTAGGAGGCATTATTTCCCCCTGAATTAATCCGCTTTCTTTTAGAAGCCTTAGATGTTCGGAAACAGTAGCTTTTGAAATTCCCAGCTCCTTGTGAATATCGCCGAAATAACAGGAATCAAGGGACGCCAAGTATTCCAATATAGCCACTCGCGTTGGGTGGGCCATAGCTTTTGCGAAAACTGCGGTTTGCTTTTGCCTGTTGGTATGGGTCAACGACATATTTGTTTAGATTCTTTAATTTTCACATTTTAGTCAAGACAATCCATACTATTGCGAAAGCTCTCCGGCAACTCCAGCCCTAAATCCGCCAACGGCGAAGTTTCCATTTTGAAGTTCGCCTTTTTACCACATCTGCTCTAACGGTAAATTAAACTGCCATGCAAAACATTTCATTCATTGCGCCTTTATCATGTAGAATTAAAACTACCAACAACAAAACACATTACCCGTAAAACAAAAGGCAGACTTCGCATGTCGAATATGAGCGATATTTAAAATAAAAATTCTTAAAAGATGCATCAACGGGCAATCACAAAATTCCGGCAACGAATAAATGCCGCCTATTTCCTCATTCGGGGAACATGCAATTATGATTAAAAAATGCCTATGCGAAAACAAAGCTTAAAAGAATGGCTTGACGCGATTTTTTGTCCTCCGACGAAAGAATGAAAATAAATATGAGGCAAAAAACAGCATTTCAAAAATACGCCTACATTAAAAACATACAAGTCCCGACACAAAAAAGGAATAAGACATATATTGAATTACTTTTGCTTCCCCCGGTATATTTTAGTTTTTGCATGATTGCCTAAGAAGCTAAATTCGTTATTTGCTCTTGGCATATTGTCTTTTTATTATCCGCATTTACAAATATAAGTTAAGCGCCGATTCCCATACTTTTATATATCGGCCTTTGCAAGGTGCCATTCAAAGCCTGTCTATCAAACTAAAAATTGCAGGTTATCCTTACATTTCTAATATAAAGCAGCAAATATCCGACTGCGGAGATTTCATATTCGGAATATTTTTATGCTCTAACTTTTCCGCTTATCAATTGGCTTGAAAAAAGTTTTATCGGGCTTACTTTTGCGCGGTATTATGAACGATAATTTGCGTCCCGACAATGAATCAATGAATCTGTTGAACGAATGCGCAAAAGAAATAACAGCGCACAAATTCAACCAACTCGGATATCCTTTCGACCAAGACACGCCGTTTCATGAATTTTACAAATGGCTTTCCGATACGAAACTTTGCGATGTCACGCTGATAAACGTAGGCAGCCCTTATAAAACCGACTGGGACATGCTAAATACAGACTACTTCGAGCGCCAATCCATAGATTTTATCGCCAAGCATTTCGGTTTTAACGGCAGCCATTGGGGGGTCATAGCAAATGGCGGAACAGACGGAAATATGCATGGAATATATTTCGGAAGAAAAGCCCTCGCCGCAAAATCACCGTTGCCTCCAATACTGTACGTTTCTACAGAAGCTCACTATTCTCTCCAAAAGATAGGAGACATCCAAAATATCGAAGTAAGGCCGATACGCGCCCATGAAATGGGGCAAATGGATATTGAGGACTTCGCCAATAAGCTAGACCCTTCGCGCCCTGCACTTGTTGCAATAGCAATCGGAGGAACGTTTAAAGGTGCGATAGACGACCAAAAGGCAATAGACGAAGTTTTGCGCATCAAAAATCCAGTAGCCTCATACCGCCATTTGGACGTGGCTCTTTTCGGAGGATACCTGCCGTTCATAGACGATCCCGCCGCGCGCGAAATTGTCGACGTTTCCAAGATGAATTACGATTCAATAGCCGTGTCCGGGCACAAGTTTCTGGGATTAAATGAGCCAGCCGGAATTTTCATATGCCACAAAGATATTTTAAAACTAGTGGAAGGCGCTCCAATCCCGTACTTAAAATATTCGATTCCCACAATAAGCTGTTCCCGGAGCGGCTTCGACGCGTTAAAGCTCTACTGGCATATAAAATCTCTGGGGGAAGAAGGATTTAGGGCACAGGCAAACCATGTCTTAAAAATGGGGAAACTACTTGAGGAGTCATTGTCCAAAAAAGGGGTGAGAGCACGCCGCAACCCTTATTCAAATACCGTATTTTTTCCGCGCCCGCAGGAGGCAATTGTAAAAAAATACGCGATGGCATGCAACGACGACCATGTTTTTGGGAAGCTATCGCATATCGTGGCCATGCAGTATTTCACTCCTGAACTTGTGGAGAAAATATCCTCAGACATTGCAAAAAACGCCTGAATTCCCGCCCCATGCAAAACGCAAATTTTTTGTTTTAGCCGCCTAAAAAAAATTGACAGGTTAGCCTAAGTTAACTTTTATCGATCCTATATATTTTATATGAGCGACCAAAATACAAAATTGTCTGAAAATCTCGAAGACTATCTTGAAACGATATCGTCTTTGTCTTCGCGCACGGGAGCCGCCAGGCCGACAGACATCGCAAACGCTCTAAAAGTAAAAAAGCCGTCCGTCACATCCGCCTTGAACGCGCTTGCAGAACGCGGGCTTGTGGAATATCAGCCATACCGGCCGGTAGTGCTCACAAAAGACGGGCAAGCCGTAGCAGACAACGTTAGGCGCAAGCACAAGCTGCTGAGCGATTTCTTTACCGGAGTATTGGGAGTAAACGCCTCGGAGGCAGATCTTGCAGCATGCAAGATGGAGCACGCCCTGGAGGACGGCATAATGAAAAAGCTGGTAAAGTTTCTTAAGGGCGGCGCGGCAGGCACATGTTCCAGCTGCCCAAACAGAAGCTCAACTTGCATGCATAGTTGCCCATACGCTCTCCTGCTTTCAGAATTAAAAACAGGAGACAAAGCCCTAATTCTAAGCATAAACAAAAAATTGGGGAACCTTGGAGCATACGCCGGAATGGGGCTTACTATAGGGGGAATTGTTGAGATTTTGCGCGTTGCCCCTTTGGGGGATCCAATAATAATAAGGGTTCACGGCTCCGAATTATCCATGCGAAAATCGCAGCTTAAATATATAACCGTAAAAAGAATTTAACTACTTCCATAAAAATCGAAAAATTTAGCCCAAAAGTTAGATAAACCTAATAGATATAAAAAATGGCGCCCAAACAACAATTCAAAGTTCTACTAGTCGGCAATCCCAATTGCGGCAAAACAACCATATTCAACTCCCTCTCCGGAATGAGAGCCAAAGTAGGAAACTATTCCGGAGTTACGGTAGACAAGAAAACAGGCAGGTTTGAAGTCGACGGAGCGGTGGTCGAAGTGGAAGACCTACCTGGAATCTACACGCTTTCGGCATCTAGCTCGGAAGAAAAGATTGCCAGGGACGTAATTTCTGAAGGAAATTTTGACTTGATTGTCAATGTCGTGGACTCGTCGAACTTCGAGCGCAATCTTTATTTAACCCTCCAGTTGGCGGAAATGAAACTGCCTTTTGTAATAGCGCTTAACATGACCGACGAACTAGAGCGGCAAGGCAAGTACATAGATTACAAGGGACTTTCCGCTGCATTGGGCATTCCGATCGTTAAATGTGTGGGATACGATACAGCTTCAATTTCCCTGCTGAAAAAATTTATCCTAAAAAATGCCGGCGCCTGTACCCTGGCGCATTTTCCGTGGGAAATATTGGGGGAAAATATACTCAATTCCAAAATAGCGGTAATAGCCGAAATGTTAAAATCGGGACTTCCTGAAGAATACGCAGAATTTGCGCCATGGATGGCAGTCCGCGTACTTGAAAACGACCGCGTTGTTTTGGACTCTCTAAAAACCCGAACTCCCCACCTTTACGAATCAGTAAAGCGCGTGGCAGCGGAAGTGGAAGCCCAAACAGGGGAATCGGCTGAATCTCTCGTTTCCGCAGCAAGGTACGGAATGATAGATAAAATCTGCATGCCGTTTCTTAAATCGCAGCAAATCCAACATGCCAACCTCACAAGCGCGCTTGATTCAATCTTCTTGAATAAAATTATAGGAATACCACTGTTTTTCCTATTGATGTACGCGGTGTTTGAATTCGTTTTCGCCCTTGGAGACCCGCTAATGGGAATAATGGAAAGCTTTTTTATTTGGCTTGGGAACGCAATATCTTCCATATGGAACGACGGCGGAGACAGCATGCTGGAAAAGTTTCTTGTCGACGGCGTAATTGGGGGGGTCGGCGGAGTCTTTGTTTTCTTGCCTAATATAATATTGCTGTTTTTTGCTCTGGCAATTCTGGAAGACAGCGGATACATGGCTAGGGCGGCATTCTTGTGCGACAGAATAATGAAAAGGTTCGGACTCAGCGGCTCAAGCGTAATCCCAATGCTCATAGGATTCGGATGCTCGGTCCCTGCAATAATAGGAACGCGGACTCTAAAATCGAGGGTTGAAAGAATCGCAACGATAATGGTCATACCGCTTTTTAGCTGTGGGGCAAGATTCCCTGTATATGTGCTGTTGATTCCGGTTTTTTTCCCGCAACAATATAGGGGCGCCGCAATGTTTGGGATATACATAATAGGAATAGCCGTGGCTATGGCGCTTTCAAAGCTCCTCAGAATAACGGCTCTAAAAGGCGATGATTCGTCTTTTCTCATAGAATTGCCGCCATACCGCCTGCCTCGCTTGCGCAATGTGCTTGAACAAATATCGGTGCGCGCGTTCGGGTTTATAAAGAAAGCGGGAACAATAATATTGGCGATGTCCGTCATTCTTTGGGCTATGTCAACATTCCCCGAAAAAAAAGTTTATGAACGCGACTACGATGCGGAGATTGCAAAAATACAGCAATCGCACAATATATCCGAAGCCGACAAATCGGATGAAATAGCCGCAATTGAAAATGCCGAAACTTCCGAACGTTTCTCATATACGTATATGGGAAGGCTTGGCAATTTCATGGAGCCGGTTTTCAAACCCTTGGGCTTTGATAACAAACTTGTAAGCGCATTATTAGGAGCGCTTGCCGCGAAAGAAGTTTTCATAACCCAGCTGGGAATAATATACGGCCTGGGCGACGACGCATCAGAAGAATCGGCAAGCCTCCGCGACAGGCTAAATGCAGACTATTCTTTTCCGCAAGGGATAAGCATACTTCTATTTATTCTCCTAAGCGCCCCGTGTATAGCCACAATTTCAACAACTTACGCCGAAACGAAATCTTGGCGCATTGCGGCATCCCAATTCGCAATTCTCACGCTGCTTGCTTATCTTACAGCAATGGCCGCCTTCCAAATTGCAAGCAATGCAATGTAATAAGTGCGGCATTCCCCGGCTGAAATGATAGGCCTGCCTAAAAAAAATGCGCGCTTTTGCTTTGCGCGCATTTTTTTATTCTGGCAACTACTGATTTCCTCCTGAAGATTCGGCTTTCTGGGGCTGGTTTGCGGCATCTTCTTTTTCAACAGCCCCGCCACTTTTTGCATCATCGCTTTTTTTGGGTTTCAGCAGCATATTTATGCGCCTTTCCGCTATGCTTCCGCGCTCTTTGACCGTATAGCGCAACATTGGCATGCGAAACATATAGCGCACCCTAACCGGTCCAACGCCTCCGACCCTTATGGGCTGGTCCGGATGCAAGTATGAATCGCCCATGAAAATTACGGCCTCCCCGTCGTTTATTTGTATTTCCGTCGAATAAGTATCAACAAAAGCACGCCACATTATAATATCTTTAATGGGATCCGCCTGGGCTTTTTGGTTATACTTTATATCGTGAACATGCGCGACTATGTAGCTGTTAGACTCGGGTATATAACGCATATTGCTCGACCCTACCTCGAATCTAAATGCGCTGGCAAGGCCTATGTCCGCAACGCCTTCTAACACAAAATTATTACCCCTAGCTTCAGGAAGTTCAAATATATTTCCGCTGAACTCCATATCGGTACCACCCAATGCGTCCCGAGGATTTCCCTTCCTGTCATTTACTTCCTGCGGAACTAAAGCCCTCAGCTGGTATTGCCCATCCCGCATCCGGACGAGTTTCAACTCCCATGGCATGCTCATGCACTGCGAAAATTTCTGGTTGATAAAGCATAATAAGTCCGGATTTTGTTTTATCCAAGCAGTTGCAAGAATCCTGCCTTTGGGGTCGTTTTGCCAGACTTGGGACGCATATGCATCCCCATAAAACAAGCGCTGGCGTTCTTTTGATATTTGCTTAAATTTTCTCCCGTCGAAATCGCCTACGACATAGTTGCCGTTAGCCTCCCATATAACCCACTTTGGTGTGTCTACGGCTCCGGTCACAGGAATTTTAAACATCTCCGGACATTCGTAATAACCGTCAAGCTCGTCGGTCTTTTCCCATTTTTTCAAGTCGTCGGATATGTATATGGCGAAAAATTTGCGAACCTTATCGTCTTTTTTTTCCTCCTCGTATCTTATTAGCGTCCATTTATTTGAATCCTCGTTGAAAAATATGCGGGGATCCCTGCCCGGAGCCTTTATAATGGGATTACCCGAAAACTCTTTAAAAGTTTTCATATCGTCGGAATACATCAAGCATTCCCCCCGGCCGGTACTTGTATAAGCAAAGATAACGCCGCCGTTCGATGAAAACAGCTTGCTGCGGTTATCTTTATCGTAGTAAGCAGTGCCGGAAAACGCCTGGTCCCAAACACCGTCCTTGTTCATAGCCGGATAAACTGCAATAGGCTCGTATTCCCAATGCAAAAGATTTCTGCTTACAGCATGCCCCCAATGCATAGGAGCCCGCCAATGCATAGAAAACGGATTGAACTGGTGGAACATATGCCACTTTCCGCCGAAAAATATTAACCCGTTTGGATCATTCAGCCACCCGTATTTCGGGGTAAAATGATACTTTGGCCGCCCGGTATCTCTGGCAAAATCTAACGAGGGAACTGAATCTACCTGCTTTATCGAAGGTTTTCCTTTACCATCGTCCTCGTACGAGAATTTTATCTTTCTACCCTTGTACTTTGAGACGTTTATTTCTGCGTTCCAATCGCCAATGGTCGAATCTAATTTTGCGTTGTATTTTCCAATCGGATTAGAAGCCTCGTCTAAAATTTCAAAATCGCGGTAAGGAGCTTTAGCCGATATTGGAACCAAGAGAAAGTTTTTTTCAACCTCTATGTCAAAGCTCGAAAACTTTTTTGGGGATTTTGATTCTTCGGCGCAAAGCGAAGTGCAAATCATTATAAAAGGCAATAATACGCGAGAGAATAATTTCATATAAACAAGCTTAAAACATGTTTAAGTTTAGTCGAACTTTTTTTTAGATTCAATTATCAGTAGAAAATATTTTATGCCGGAATTCTTATAAAAATCATTCAATGCAGGCTGCAATTCAATTAATTGCAGCGCACGCACAATTAAGACATTCAAATAGCATGCAAGTTCCGTTGCAGAAAATTGATTGCAATAAAAAAAGCCCGGCATAACCGGGCTTTTTTATTGGCATAAATTTTTTCAAAAAACTATTTCTTTGTGTAGAACTCCGTAATCTTCTTAATCATATACGAATGCTCTTCAGAGGAGATTTCCCCGTTTTTGCGCATATCGTCGGCTTTAAGTATATTTGAAGTCATATCTCCAAAAGCATTTGTTCCAGGATAAGCCGGAAGGAAATCCGGATTCATGCTCGCCGCTACCGGAGAAGGTGTAAGTTCTTTGTAATATCCCAAATCAACCAAAGGACCAAATTTTATAAACGAATCTTTGCGGGCGGAAGCCACATTCACAACTTCATCCTTGTACCCTTTTTTAGCCAAACGCAACTCATAAACGCCGTCTTTAGGAAGATCGACCGTCAATGGAGTCTGCCCCACCAATTCATTATTTACAAAAACATCAGCTCCCTGGGGTTGGGAATTGATTGTTACATCTTCCGTAAAGGATGGTGTTGAGGAGCATGCGGAAACTAATGCCGCTAAAGCAGGAAGCAGGAGTAATTTTTTCATAAATTGAATTAATAATGATAAATTGAGGTTTACCTTTTTGTTGGTTAAAATTTGCCACTAAACTTTTATTTCGTCAAGTCTTTTTGATTTTTTTTTATATTAAAGTTTTGAGAGTTCTTCGGAACGCTCCTTTGCCGCAATAAGGGCGTTTTCTACTATTTTCCTAAAGTTGTTTTTTGCAAAAACATCCAATGCAGCAAGAGTCGTGCCTCCGGGGCTCGATACAGCAATGCGCAACTCGTCGGCGCTCAATGTAGAACTGCATAGAAGCTTTGCCGAACCCAAAATAGTCTTTTCTACCAGTTTTTTAGCTTCAGGTTCGGAAAATCCCATCAATTTAGCCCCCTCTATCATTGCCGCCGCAAACTCAAATATATATCCCGGGCCGCTTCCGGAAAGCGCCGTGACTGCATCGAGTTGGGATTCGTCAACTTTTAAATACTCTCCGATAGCCGAAAGAATAGTGTCCACAACTTTCAGCTCTTCGGGCGAAAGTTCTGACTCTGGCGCATAACAAGATATTCCTTCGGAAATTTGCGCGGGCATATTCGGCATCACGCGGACTATTTTCTTTACATGCGGAAAACATTGGCGAAGGCGCGCTATTGATGTTCCCGCGAGAATGGACACGACCAAACCGCACCTAGCATCGCCCGCCGACTCCGCAGCAATTGCAAGCTGCTGGGGCTTGCACGCCATTACCAGCACCTTGGAATTCATGCACAGTTCCCCTACCGATTCAAAAAGCGATATTCCTGTGGCTTGAGACAATTTCTTGCCCGTATCGTCGTTGCCGCACGCGCATGCTATTTCGGACGGCTTTACAAGGCCGCTGTTTAACATCCCGTGCACTATGGCGCCAGCCATTTTACCGGCGCCGACAAAACCGTATTCTTTCATGCGAAAAAGTAAAAATCCGCATAAAAAAAATGTCAAATTTTTTTGGGTTCCTGCCAATAAATATTGCAATAAATAAGCGCGTGTGCCTATTGTTCTAAAATATGCGGTATTTCGCATTGACAGCAAATCAAACCTTTGAAAAAATTCTTTGCGAGTTAATTTTTCATGTAAATGGAATTTACATCCCAAAACATATTGCTCGTTTTGAGCGTAATGATTTTTATAAGCATTGCCGCCGGAAAAGCCGGATTTAAGTACGGCATACCAGGCCTTCTTGTTTTTCTCGCAGTCGGGATGGCAATGGGAAGCGACGGTATAGGATATGCATACGATAATTATCCCCAAGCACAATTTATAGGTATGGTGGCATTGTGTGTAATCTTATTCTCAGGCGGAATGAACACGCGCTATTCCGACATAAAACCCGTCTGGAAAGAGGGCGTCGTGCTGGCGACTTTGGGCGTATTATTTACCGCAATATTCACCGGTATTTTCATATACGCAATCTCGGATTGGTTCGGGCTCAAGCTTACTTTTGCGCAGGCGCTTCTGCTTGCAAGCGTAATGTCCTCCACAGACTCGGCCTCGGTATTTTCAATTTTGCGTTCAAAAGGGTTAAATTTATCGCAAAATCTGCGCCCTACCCTCGAACTTGAAAGCGGCAGCAACGACCCAATGGCGTTTATGCTTACTATAACGCTGATAGAATACATACAGGCCGAAACAGTCAATTTCTCAATAATTGCAAACTTCTTTGCGCAAATTGCCCTAGGGGCGCTCGGAGGAATATTCCTAGGCAAACTAGCCTATTGGGCTATGCGAAAAATAAACCTGGAGATTGCTTCGTTGTATTCAGTGTTCCTGGTAAGCTGCGTGCTTTTTATTTTCTCCATAACCGACAAGCTGGGAGGAAACGGATATCTAGCCGTATATCTGGCGGGATTGGTTGTAGGCAACAATCCAATTCCCCAAAAGCGCAATACCCGAGGATTTTTCGACACATTTGCCTGGCTTTGGCAAATTCTAATGTTCTTGACTCTCGGACTCCTTGTGAATCCCAAAAATTTGCTGCCGGTGGCCGTTTTGGGAATGATTATAGGAATATTTATGATACTTTTAGGGCGTCCGCTGAGCGTGTTCCTATGTTTAATTCCATTTAAAAAAATTACGCAAAAAGCGCGCCTTTACATCTCATGGGTAGGATTGCGCGGCGCAGTGCCTATAATATTTGCTACGTATCCGGTGGTTCGGGAAATACCAAACGCCCAGGATATGTTTGATATAGTATTTTTTATAACGATTTTATCTTTAGTCATACAGGGTACAAGCGTGCCTTATGTAGCAAGAAAACTTGGATTGGCAGCAGACAACCCCGGAGATTCAAGCGAATTCGGTATAGAGCTTCCCGACGAAGTAAAATCGGTAATTTCAGAAATAAGCGTCGATAAAAATACCCTTTTAAGCGGCAACACATTGCGCACTTTAAATCTTCCGGAACATACTCTTGTAGTTTTTGTGAAACGCGCAGACAAGTTTTTCATCCCACGCGGAAATACAACCCTTTCATCAGGAGATAAACTTCTTGTTATGTCCGACAATCCGGACGAATTGGAAAAAGTTTACCGCAAACTTGGAGTTTCTAAGTTTAATTTTCAATAAAAATATAACCCCACAATAATAATTTGTGGGGGGGAATTAACAATGCACGCCCTTGAGATTGCGGTTCTTGAGTTTTTTATTTGCCCGCATGAAATTATCCAATTGCCTGCAATCGCCGAAATATCTGAGCAGTTTACGCTTATTGGCTAATTTTCTTAATACCGTATAATACAACAACTTTGTGAAAATAGATAATTCTCTTGACAGTTTCTTTGCAACCTAAAAATATTAATGCTTCATAACCATTAAAAAAGATGAAGAAAACGCTATTTAGTATGGCATTATTACCGCTTTTTGCTGGAGCGGCAATTCCCGAGCCGTCAGCTTTTGCAATTTTATTCGGCGCCATATCAATATTGTTTGCCGGATACCGCAAACAAAGATAAAATTCTTTTTTATAAAAGGCCGCCCGAAAGAAAAACGGGCGGCTTTTTTGTTGTTCGCTTCAAATGCGCCAATTTAGTAAAAATCATTTACAAGTCTTAACAATTTAGTTTTAATAAATTCCCATAATGAAGTCTGAGAATTGGAACTCGCGCCTCGGCGTAATATTGGCCGTTGCGGGAAGCGCTGTTGGGCTTGGAAATTTTCTGAAATTTCCGGGGCAAGTCGCAATGTACGGAGGGGCGTCGTTTATGATAGCCTACGTAATATCGTTTTTTGTAGTCGGCCTTCCCATAGCAATGGCCGAGTGGACCATGGGCAGACACGGGGGGGCTAACGGCTACCATTCACCCGTAGGCATAATGGGATTCTTCGGGCGCACTAAAAAGATGGCATACGTTGGCATAACAAGCGTATTGCTGACGCTGATGATTTATTGCTATTACATTTACATAGAAGCATGGTGCTTGGGATATGCGCTAAATTTTCTTGCTGGAGCGTTAAATTTTTCAAGCATTGATGATTCGGCAAAATTTTTTGGAGACTTCATAGGCGCCTCCGAGAATGGAGCCGTTTTAAAAATTTCTTTCAGCGGTGTCTTCGCATTTTTCATATTTTCATTTGCCCTTAATTTCTGGCTAATACATAGGGGCGTATCGCGCGGAATAGAATTTTTCTGTAAATACGCCATGCCGACTCTTATAATTATCGCCTTGGTAATAGTCGTAAGAATGATGACGCTTTCGGACGTTTCGCCCGAACATCCCGAACGCACGATAAACCAGGGACTGGGATTTATGTGGAATCCCGTAAAAATAGTGCAAGAACGGCGTGATTCTTCTGGAGAATGGATTTTCGAAAAACAGTTAGTTGGCAATATTGAAATAGCAAGAGCCGAAAAAGAAATTGCTGCCAGCAAAACATCTTCCGGAGAACCTGAAATACGCCTACGAAAAATATCGGTTTTCGAGCAATTGATGAATCCTACAATATGGATAGCTGCCGCAGGCCAGGTTTTTTTTAGCTTAACCGTAGGGTTTGGCGCCATAATGACATACGCCAGCTACTTGCGCCGCCGTGATGACATAGTTTTAAGCGCACTTTCGTCGTGCAGTGCAAACGAATTCTGCGAAGTCTGTCTCGGAGGACTAATAACAGTTCCAGCCGCAGTTGCATTTTTGGGAATAAGCGGCGCAATAGGAGCAGGCTTAAGCCTTTTTGACCTTGGATTCAAGGTTTTGCCGATGTTTTTCACATCTATGCCATTGGGCGAGTTATTTGGATTTTTATTTTTCTTCCTGCTATTTTTAGCTGCGGTGACTAGTTCGCTTTCAATGTTGCAGCCAAGCATGGCGTTTATAGAGGAAGCAATGCGAATAAAAAGGAATTTCTCCACCCTGCTCCTTGGGGTAATAACATTTTTTGTTTCCGGTTTCGTAGTATACTTCTCAAAAGACTTAAAAGCGATGGATACCTTCGATTTTTGGATGGGACAAGTGGCTATTTATGTATTTGCGATGGTGCAGATTATTATGTTTGCCTGGTACTTCGGAATAAAGCGCGGAATAAGGCTTGCAAACGAGGGTTCCGAAATAAAGTTGCCCCGTTTTTACGGTTTTATTTTAAAATACATAACCCCTAGCGCACTGCTGTTAGTATTCGCGTTTTGGTTGGCTTACGACGTTTTCGGTATATTGGGAGACGGCAAGATATCGCCATATATATTGGATTTAACTGGGGGAGAAGGACGCGAGCCCAACATGGTTGCAAGAATTTGTATAACTATAATGATAATGGTCTACGGATTTTTTGCTGCGATACTTTATTATTCAAACCGCTATGACAGACTTGAGAGGATAAAGAAATGACACTTGGGGGATGGATAACATTTGCGATATCAGCAGGTGGATTTACATGTTTTTTTGCATGGTGCATGTATAAAGTATGCGCAGGCGGCAAAGGGATCCATAGCCATAAAGATGACGAAAACTTAACCGACAGCCTGGAATAAAAAAGGGAAAAAAATAGATTGACCGAAAAGTAAAAAGCGCCTACTTTTGGCACCTTAAAAAACAAGGAGAGATGACAGAGTGGTCGATTGTGCCTGACTCGAAATCAGGTGTGCGGGAAACCGTACCGGGGGTTCAAATCCCTCTCTCTCCGTTTAAAATTTCGCGCAACAAGCCCATTTTCAGCAAGTTCTGAATCTGGGCTTGTTTATGAGACAACACCCCTGTTTGCAAGTAATTGATTATTAGGGTTCAACAAAAGCCAGAGCACACCAGACGTGCAACTAAACTGCAACCGCCACTAGGCACCACAACTTGGCGACGATATTGCGACAAAGGATACCTTTTTACTTTTAGTTCTATCACAAAAATATCTACGCTTGGGAAATAATAATAAGCGGCTTCTGTATTCAAAGCCGCTTGCTATTCTAATTTATTAAAACTTTACTTTCTTCTACGACGTGCGGCAAGGACGAAAGCTAAAATTCCGAATGTTATCGCATAGGCTGCCGGTTCGGGAACTTGGGAAATGTTTATGATAAATTTATTATTATCTATCGCATAATCCCATTCTCTCGAAAACTTTTCGCCGTTTAAGCTCAAGAATAGGGTTTCGTCTTTTACAAACTCAGATAATCCGACAACCTTTGTCTCATCCGTCCAATCCATAACAATAATTGAAGCGTAATCGCTTGCATTAAAGATTTCATCTTCGTCAAGCTCTATATTCACGGCAAGCTTTGCGCCACTTTTAAATTCAAGTCCCGAATCGTTCGCCAAGCTCCGTACGGAAAATCTTGTGGAACTATCCATGTCGGTATTTATCATAAGCATACTATCAGTATCAAAGGTCAATAGCCGTCCAGTATCGGAACTGCATTCGAGTTGCGCTCCTCTTTCGAGTGTAAGCACAGCTCCTCCAGAAATATTATAATTACCCCCATGAAAGTCAAGTCGCGCAACTATATTATCTCCATTAGATGTAGAAGGAACATACTTTCGAATAGAAAAGCTGTCGGCTGCGGAAGTCATCGAAAAGCCTATAATCTCTCCATCATTCATTATGGTATTGTTCTTACGTGCAAAATCGATCGTAGAAGTGGTGATAATAGCGCCGCGTAAATCTGCTCTTATGAAAACAGCGTCGACAAGATTTGCACCGTAGAAATTAACATTCATAAGGTTAGCGCCGGTAAAATTGATTTCAGCGGTGATAACTGGGCGAAAAAAACGAGCACTTCTGAGATTTTGTCCGCTAAAATCCCACCCACTTAAGTCAAGAAGACCAAAATCTACACCCTGCAAATCTTTATTTTGGTAGCTCACGGTGCTATATAGTTGTTCCTTTGTTAGACCTGTGTTAGAGAAATTGGCTCCCGTAATATTTTGTCCGCTAAAATCCCACCCGCTTAAGTCGAGATTACTCAAACCTACATCTTGTAAATCTTTGTTCTTGTAGCTCGCGGTACTATATAGTTGTTCCTTTGTTAGATCTGTGTTAGAGAAATCGGCTCCCGTAATATTTTGTCCGCTAAAATCCCACCCGCTTAAGTCAAGATTTCTCAAAGCTACACCCTGTAAATCTTTATTTTTGTAGCTCGCGGTGCTATATAACATATCGCTTGTGAAATTTTTGGCGGCTGAAAAATTAGCTCCTGCAATTGTAGAATCATTAAAAGATGCATTCGCGAGATTTTGTCCGCTAAAATTAAAATCAGTCAAATTATTGCGAGCAAAATTTATGCCTTGTAAATCTTTATTTTTATAGTTTACAGTACTATATAGGTTATCGCTTGTGAAATTTTTGGCGTCTGAAAAATCAGCTCTTGTAATTGTAGAATCATTAAAGGATGTATTCGCGAGATTTTGTCCGCTAAAATCCCACTCGGTCAAGTCAAGATTACCCAAACCTACACCCTGCAAATCTTTGTTTTTATAGCTCGCGGTGCTATATAGCTGTGTTTTAGTCAGAGATGTTTCAGAAAAATCGACATTACTAATTATAACATTACCAAAATATGCATCAACAAGATCGGAATTGTAAAAATTAACACCGTTAAGATTTGCTCCGTAAAAATCGGCATTTGTGAGATTGGCATACGAAAAATCAGCATCCGCAAGATTTTGTCCGGAAAAATTAAAATCAGTCAAATCATTGCGAACAAAATTTATGCCTTGTAAATCTTTATTTTTGTAGCTTGCTGTACTGTATAATTGTTCTTCTGTCATGTTGCATTTTTCAAAAATAGCCCCTTTAATTATAGCGTCGTCGAGACGTGAGGAGGATAAGAAGCCATTACTAAAATCAGCGTTCGTAAGATTGGCTCTTGAAAAATCTACATCGATTAGAGGATTAGGGGAACTGAAATCGGCACAAGTAAGATTAGCATCGGAGAAATCAGTTCCTTTAATTATAGAATCATTAAAAGATGCATTCGCGAGATTTTGTCCGCTAAAATCCCACCCGTTTAACTCAAGATTACCCAAACCTACACCTTGTAAATCTTTGTTCTTGTAGCTTGCGGTGCTATATAACATATCGCTTGTGAAATTTTTGGCGGCTGAAAAATTAGCTCCTGCAATTGTAGAATCATTAAAAGATGCATTCGCGAGATTTTGTCCGCTAAAATCCCACCCGTTTAACTCAAGATTACCCAAACCTACACCTTGTAAATCTTTGTTCTTGTAGCTTGCGGTGCTATATAACATATCGCTTGTGAAATTTTTGGCGTTTGAAAAATCAGCTCCTGTAATTGTAGAATCATTAAAAGATGTATTCGCGAGATTTTGTCCGCTAAAATCCCACCCGTTTAACTCAAGATTACCCAAACCTACACCCTGCAAATCTTTGTTTTTATAGCTCGCAGTACTGTATAAATGTGTTTTGCTCAAATCTGAGCCAGAAAAGTCGGCATCCTTAATTATTGCATTATCGAGGGTGGTGTTAATACCAGCAAAAATACTTCCCGCGAAATTTGCACCCGTGAGATTAGCTCCGGAAAAATCAACGCTAGTACCACTAACACTAGTACCACTAAATGACGTGTTTGAAAAATCGGCACCTGAGAGATTTTGTCCACTAAGATCCCAACTATCAATGAAATAAAAATTTCTAAAACTTATGCCCTGTAAATCTTTGTTTTTATAGCTTGCGGTACTATACAACATATCGCTTGTGAAATTTCCGGCGTTTGAAAAATCAGCTCCCGTAATTGTGGAATCATTAAGAGATACACTTTTGAGATGTTTGCCGCTAAAATCCCACCCATCCAAATTATTATTGCTGAGATTTATATCTGTTAAATTGTCATTTTTATAATTTTCTGTAGAATAGAATTGTTCTTTCGTGAAACCTTTTGAAGTGGTATTGGAAAGATTTGCTCCTGTAATTATAGCATCGTCAAGTCTTGCCCCGCTAAGACTACTATCTGTAAGATTTTGTCCGCTAAAATCCCACCCGCTTAAGTCAAGATTACCCAAACCTACACCCTGCAAATCTTTATTTTGGTAGCTCGCGGTGCTATATAACATATCGCTTGTGAAATTTTTGGCGTTTGAAAAATCAGCTCCTGCAATTGTGGAACCATAAAGAGATACACCTTGAAGATCTTGTCCTGAAAAATTCCAACCGCCCAAATTACTCCATATCAAACTCACGTTTTTGAGATCCTTATTTTTATAACTTGCGGTACTATATAATTGATCTTTAGTGAAGCTACTTGAATCTGAAAAAATGGCTCCATTTATATTTGTGTCGGTAAAATTGGTATCTACAAGCCGTGCATAGCTAAAATCGCTACCTGTCAAATCTGAACCTAAAAAACTAGCATTAGTGAGATCTTTAGATACAAATTCTAAATTAGTATAACTGGCATGTGTAAATTTTACTCCCGACAAATTCCCGTCTTTATAACTTGCTGTACTAAACAATTGTTCGTCTGTAAGTCGGGAATAGGAAAATACGGCGTCTGTAATATAAGCATCGGTAAAACTTGCGCTTGTGAAGGTTGCATTGCTAAAATCGGAGTTTGTGAGATTAGCCCCTCTGAAATAAGCGGTAGTAAGATCTGCATTGGAGAAATTTGCGCCCGTCAGATCCGCATAGGCGAATGCCGTACCTACCGCTATAGCTCCTTCCCAGCTTGAATTTACAAGAGAGCCTTCAAAGGTTTTCCCGCTTACGTCTCGCCCGTCGTAATTTTCACCGTCGGCGAAAGCGAGAGATATGCAAAAAACTGGCAGTATATACAGGAATTTTTTTTGATTTTTCATGATAGGCTATGGTTAAAGTTAATCCTCAAGAAGAATGCCGCGGGCATTTTCTAGGACAAATCGGGCTACTCCCTCCCCGGAAATCAGACTTATTGGGATTTTTTCGCCGCCTTTATTCAATTTTACGCGGAGCTTTTCAAAGGCCTCTTTAAGCTGTTTCGTCTCTATTCCCGTCGTTATAATCAACCCCGAATTGGCGTTGAAAGTTTTTATGGCGTTCTCCAGCTGCTCAACGGCGTTTGTGTCCCAATGCTCGCCCTCGTAGGATTTTATTTGGACGACCATTGTCTCAACTCTTTCAGAATCAAAGCCGGGAATGGAAGTATGGTAGTTTACGAGTAAATCCGCTCCGGAATCTCCTCTGTGGATGGTTCCATTTTCAATGACCTCATCGACATTTGGAACTTGTCGGAACACTTCCGCAATAAAATGCTCCAAGTCTTTGCCCAAGTGGGTATCGTGTATGCCTTGCGTCAATTTTCCCAAAATTTTGCCAAATTCCCCTTTTAAGTGGCGCAGATTTGGCGTATACCCATCAGGTATCGGTAACGGTTTCTCTTTTATGCTCTTAATGGAGTCGATAAACTCCGACTCACTCCCGATTTTCCAATGAAATCTCCTGTTTTTCAAACTGCCTGAAATTATCGGCAAGATGCGCGGATCGTTTCTGTCGAAGACGACAATTGTATTTTTGTCCACGGGTATTTCGTGCTCAAAATCTCCGTATATATCGCACGCACGCCCAAAAGCGTATTCTCCATCCGCCTGCGCCGCGATGCATTTGCCATAGTCCGGAAGATTTATTTGCACAATCCAATCCCCCTTCCTTACGTCGAGAAGAGAATGGCATTGTTTATAACACAAAGCCTCGTCGCTATTCATATCGTCCCATTTTTTCCCTTCCAAATCCCTCAAATTGCACGAAAGACTATAACCGATCTTCATGCGGGAATTTTTACAAACGCTATCCGTCAGAAATTTCTTAATTTCCCTCAGTTCAGATTCAATGTAGTCGTTATTTGAGGGAGCCCTAAATGCATATATCGCCATAAGATTCGTCTTTCTTTGATTTTTATGGCAAAATATACTGTATTGAGAATACCCATGTATAAAAAATTCTCTAACGTATTGATAGGCAAAATTTCTTTCTAAGAGCTTTCGACTTAGTAGTACCGAAAAAAACAAATCGAATATATTCAAATTCGGACAATTAGCCTTTCATTCAAATACTTACAAAGTATTTTGGATTTTTAATGTTGACATGGGTATTCTCAATACCATGGACAATGAAATTATTTCAGCAAGGGCTCTCTTGAGAGGTTCAGACATATCGTTATTAGATGCGGCAAGGCTGGTAAGAAACATTCTCGACGCATTGCCGAAAAACTCCAGTATTGTGCCGATACACTTTTGTTCGAAGGTAATTGAAGTCGGTAAGCGCAATATTCGTTCCAAAGAAATGCGTTTTAGCGAAGGATTTTTCCTATATTTACAAACGAAAGGAGATCTGCGTCCTGATTCTTTACAGGACATTCGCTATCTCGGGAAACGTCTGATAAAGTCAAATCCTGAGCTTTCCAAATGCAATTTTTCCGAATTTAGCGTATCAGAATGCGAGAAATGGCTGTCGCAGACATTCTCCACTCCAAGCCAATTTAACAAGGCGCGCACGATGCTTCACGGCGTGTTTGAATTTGCTACCCGCCGTGAATGGTGCGACAAAAATCCCGTAAAGCTCATTGAGCGCAGAAGGATTATTGAGAAAGAAATATCTCCCCTTTCATTCTCGCAGATTAAAAACCTCATAAAAACGGCAAAAATGCCCAAGCACAAAGAATGTCTGCCTGCCATCGGTCTTTTAATGTTTGCCGGCGTTAGGCCGAGGGAGGTTCATAGGCTAACTTGGAAAGACATAGACCTTGAAGAAAATTCCATAACGATTCATTCGCTTTGCTCAAAGACTGGCGGCGTACGTCAGGTAGAGATATGTTCATCATTGAAACGCTTGCTCGCGCCTTTTGCAAACGGTCAAAAGAATGAAAGGGTATGCCCAAAAAACTGGCAAAAGCGTTGGCGGGATATTAGAAATGACTCTGGCTTTAAAAACGTGTGGGTTCAAGATATTTTGCGCCATACCTACGCAAGCTACCATGCAAAACGCTTTAAAGACCTTCCGCGTTTACAACTCAATATGGGGCATTATAGCCTTTCGCTGCTGCGTTCCAGATATGTAAATATGCGCGGAATATCGCATACCGACGCTAGAGATTTCTTCAACTAAGTGCCACAAGAAAATCTCTTAGAATTGCCGCTTTCACTTGGTTAAACACAATGATTTTACCTACTTTTGTATCTTAGTAAAATATGTAATATATCCATAATAATCTTGACAAATGGGGTTGTTTTGGGTTATAATTACGCCACTATGGCGAAGATTACTAAGAGATATTGCGAAGGTAGAAAATCGCCCTATCAACTATTCTGGATTGAAGACGGCGTAAGGCATTCAAGGTTCTTTGAAACGGAGGAAGCGCGGGAGGATTTTCTAAGGCTTAACGGACATTTGGATAAGCGCTCTTTTGAGGCGCTTTTGGGAATTGACGAAAATACCATTTCGGACATCTCCTACATTGACTCTATAAGGGGGAACGTAAGTTTCCGCGATATGTGGGAATTTTGGGCAAAGAACCACAAGTTAAGGCGCGTATTAACCCTTTGGGACGCTTGCGACGAATATCTGCGGGATATGCGCAAGACTGAAAAAGCCAAGCCCGAACATATAAGGCACGTCCGACGCGTTTTGGAAGTTCTTGTTGAATCATTTGGCGATAGGCTCCTGCAAGATATAAGCCGCAAGGAGTTGGAAAATTGGCTAAAATCTCTAAAATTTGCTCCAGTCACGGTAAAGAATTGGAGGTCCAATATAACTGCCGCTTGGAACTGGTTTGAGAAAAACGAACTAATTGAAAAGAACATAGCCAAGGGACTTGAATTGCCAAAAATTGAAATGGGCGAGATTGGAATACTAACTGTGGAGGAGACGGAGAGACTGTTTCGAGCAAATGAAAAGATAGATCCAGAAGTCTGCGGCTTAATGGCACTGGGGCTATTTGCTGGAATGAGAAATTCCGCAATTCCGCGAGTTGAGTACGAAGAAATTAGAATGCGGCAAGGAATTTTAACGCCCGCTGAAAAGACCAAGAAAAACCGCAGAAACTACATAGAAAACCTCCCAGACAATCTCTGGGCTTGGTTGGAACGGACGCCAAAGTCTGCCTTTGGGTGGTGTGAACGCAAGTGGAAAAAGCGCCGAGAGAGTGCCCTGCGCAGAGCGGGATTGCTCGTGAATGGGAAACAGTTAAAAACTCCAGACGAGAATGGCAAATTCCCACAAAAGAGGATACCGCCCCACAATGCTTTCAGGCACAGTTTTGCAAGCTACCACGTTGCTTGGAAAAGAGACTTCCAAGATACGGCTTTGATAATGTCCCACAAAGGCACGGATATACTCTTTAAACACTACCGAGGGGTAGCGACTAAGGAAGATGCAGAGAGGTATTTTAATATATATCCGACAGAATATAAGAAAAAGAATGTGAATTAAATATCTGGATAATTAAAATCTTCCGTAGATTTTATTTCATCACCTACTTCAACAAAAACTTCGGAATGCGAACGATGTTGCTCATCTCGACTTATTAGCCTAAAGTTTACGATAATATTACCGTCTTTGTAGCTAAGAGCCGTTTGCGACTTGCTCATATTGAAGAATTCACGAAAATCCTTATTTAGTCTTTTGAGCGAAACCCTTATAGTATTTTCATCGGTATCATTTAGATGTAGGCGATTATTTGCCAGTTTGTAGAGAATTTTCCAATATGAATTTACTTCTTTTGTATTATCATTTCGGAAAATCGAAACATCACAGTATGAAAATCGCATAGAGTCTTCCCCGAATTTTATAAGGACCTCGTTTGCGTTAATAAATTCCATAGAGAGTTTCGCAAGCGTCCGAATTTCTGGTTCACGACCAACGGCGGACTTCCAAGAATAATAGCCGTCTTTTCGTCTCATTATTCTTGGTTGTTCGATGAGTTTTTTCCATTTGCCGATAACTTTAAAACCATTTTCAGCAAGGCTAATGCAATCTTCAAAAGAAATACATTCCCCTTGATGTTTAGATACAAAATCTTGAACGTCTCCCGTAATATTGCCTAAAGCTATTACAAGAGGTTTTTGTCCGCCATACCAATCAGACATGGCGATAACAGCTTTATAACTGTCAAAAAGCAAAAATACGCGAAAGTCCGCCCTTGCGGCGATAGTACCCAAATAGAATACACCATCGGAATACGGAGAGTTGGAAACTGTATTATTGGGATTTAGGCAATGCGAGATAGCTTCGGCAAAGCCGCGTCTATTGAGCTCTAACTTCAATACATCTTTTGAAGTTAGTTCAAATTCGCATTCCTCACCGATTGCATACCAATGACCGCACACATTTCTTAGTTGGAATTCCTCGTTTCCGTCAGAAAATTCGTTGACAGTTTCACCATTGGCAAAACAGAGACATTGATGCGTTATAAGCCACTTCTTTTTGCTTTCTCCGAGTAAACGAGACCAGAGGTAATTACTGTACGGGAGCGACTTGTTTTGCCTGTACCATTTCAGAAAGCTTCTCATCGGAATTGTCTATTGAAAATCCGTTTTGTATAAAGAATTTATCTACCAGTTCCTCGTCGCAACCATTTGGGAATTCCGAACGGTTTGCCCCCGATAGTTTTACCCTAAATTTAGAAGCTGTATTGCGAAAAGAAAAGAGGAATGTAATGGAAAGAATTTCCACATTTCGCTCCATACATGAGAAAACTTCCTTTGAGACATTATTACGGCAATCCTTTACACAGCCGTTGTCATCCTTATATGTGAATGCGCCGACCTCTACATGTGCAATTTCGTTTGATAGTTCACCGATGGAAAGAGAATTTGAATTACAAAGGTTGTTAAGGTTGTATTTTGCGTTAATTTCATACTTGGCATCAGGCATAAATTCCGCACCGAATATTTTGCAGTAATTGCGCTTCAGAATCTTTGCGGAACACTTTTTAGTAAATATCGAAATTTCTCCATTCAATAAATTCACGCGGATAATATCGACAAGCTCTGGGCGGAATGTATGTACTTTTTGTTCATCAACAGAATTTTCGCGGGTCTTGGGCGCTCCGTGGGAAACGCAATAAAACGCGTATTTTCCCATGAGGTGGACGTATATTTCGATATACTTGGATTTTCCGCAGGACTCGAAATAAGAGGAAAGATTTTTCTTCAAGTGAGTAATTTGTTTAGGTGAAAGCGGATCTACTCTTGCGAATACCTGAGGTCGGAAATGTTCATAAGTATGCTGTTCTTCAGCAAGCCGTCTTGACGCTATAAAATTACATCTCTTTATACTTTTCAGAACGAGTTTTGCCGCTATTGCGTACACGTCATCTGTTGGTAGGGTTGGAATGCCAAGAGAATCAAGTTGGCTTGCAATAGCTTCATAGAGTTCGGGTTTAGCTATCGAATGGAAGGCATAAAGCCTGTCCTCGACAATAGAATCGCAATTTTCATGAAGATAATAGGCGAGCTTGGAATATTGGAATTTTGCCTTACCTTTATCGTCAGTTTCCCAGAGTTTTAGGGTTTCAAGTTCTCCTTTCATAGGGGTTAATAGCTCGGCGAGGTCATCGACGTGAGCCTTGGTTAGTAGTGAAATTGATATAAATGATTTAATTGAAGCCATATTTTTTAGAACTGGTTATACGAGCCGACATTTTTTCCAATGTAAAGCTCAGTTTCGTTAAAACTAAATATACCTCGGAACGAAAAAAGGAGGTGGTCGTTACGCCTTGCGGCCGCACACGCCTAAGTAGGCAAAATTTGACCTAATTAGGTGGGCAAACAGTTTCCCGAAAGCCGACATAAAAAGCCGATACAGAATCCCTTTTACGACTTTTATAATTTCTATCTATCGAATATTTTTCCCATTAGTCAATAAGTTTTTAATATATTTATAATTATGCAAATAACAGCAGGTTATTGCATAAAATGGAGAAAAGGTCTAATTCTCATTAAAGGGTACAAGAGAAAGTCCCACTTGAGAGCTTTCCATTGGACACGCTTCTTTTAACTGTCGCATATTCAATAAGTTAATTTGGGTACAAAAGAAGCGAGGGTACTGTACCCAACCGTTGGGTGCGGCGCGAGTTCAACAACAAAGAACTCTCAGCGTTTCACCCAAAATTTTAACCCTACTCGTGTCGCTAAGGGGAAGCGCTTCGGAAAGCAATGGAAGCGAAAAGCGACAGTGAGGTTTTGGCAAATCGAATATTGCGGCTTGAGGAAATAGTCAGGGCGCAAAACGACCTGCTTATGACTCTCTCTGAGCGGATTGGCGACACCTTCGCAAGGCAGGCATTTTCGGTAAAAGACTTAATGGACAGGTGGAATTGTTCGGAAACGTGCGTCCGAAAAGTCGTTAAGTCCCATAGGCTGAAACTGCTTCGCGGGCCGAATGGCAAGCCGCGTTCTCCTATTGCGGTGCTTAGAAGTTCAGTTTTGGAGTACGAGAACGGAAACACAATGTTACCTGTATCGAGGAGGAGGACAAAACCCGTACCTACTTGGTCGGAAAGACCCTATCTCCCCACATCTGAAATTCCTAAGTGCCACTCCGAGACGAGAGTTCGCAAACTCGGAGAAATCTAAATGCAAATTAGCACAGGTAAAATAATGCGCTCTCAAAGGGGCGTAATATATGGTTGCGAAGGTGTTGGCAAAAGCACATTTGCATCGAAATTCCCCAAGCCGCTATTTGCGGACTTGGAAGGCGGAACGGCACATCTTGACGTGCCGAGAATATCCGACCTCAACACTTGGGAAACATTGCTTTCCTGCATAAACGAACTCATAGCCGACAAGCAAGGCTTTAAAACTTTCGTACTCGATACGGCAGATTGGGCTGAGCGCTTGTGCATTGAATTCCTTTGCAAGAAGTACAAGAAGACCGGTCTCGAAGACTTTAATTACGGCAAAGGCTACCAGTATCTCGCGGAAGAATATGCGAGAATGTTGGCAAATCTTAGCAAGTTGCAGAATTCGGGAATGCACGTTCTTGTCTTGGCGCACTCGACAATAAAAAAGCTCGAGTTGCCCGAGGAAAACGGAACATACGACCGCTACGAGTTGAAATGTTCAAGGGGTGTATCCCCGCTTATCAAAGAGTGGGCTGACGGACTGTTGTTTGCAAATTACCGCACATACATACAGTCGAGCGCAAGCGGCAAAGGCAAGGCCGTAGGAGGCAAAGAGAGAGTTCTCTACACCGAGCATACATCGTTTTGCGATGCAAAGAACCGCTGGGGACTTTCGGGAGTTTTACCGCTTAGTTTCGATAGCTTAAAGGATATATTCAGCACCGAATTTTCTTCCTTGGAAGAACACGAAGATAAGACTTCTGGAAATCTTGAAATTAGCGATTCTCCGAAAGCGGATATGGCGCTTCTTGAAGCGGCTATGGAGTTTTCGGCAATTTCGCCAGATGAACTGAACGATTATCTGAGGGGTAATAATCCGAAGCGCAATGCGCTCATAAAAAGCAATCAGACGTACAAAGACCTATCAGAGTCTCTCCTCGCAAAAATCGCGGAGGAAAAGAACTGGGAGAAGGTGGAAGCTTATATTTCGGAAAGGAGGGCTAAGTAATGAATACCTCCGATAACGAAAGATTGGATTGGAATTCCGAAACTTCACAAGAGGCGAAGGAATTTACGGTACTTCCAGAAAACACTGTTGTTGACTTTACCGTTGTTGGATTTGAGCGGGCTACCACCGCAAAAGGCGACAATATGGCAAAGCTCACGCTCAGATGCAGAACTTCTGACGGTTTGGAAGCGACGTTGCGCGAGAACTTGGTGCTTTTGCGCAGGTGCGAATGGAAGATAAACCAATTCTTTACTTGTGTTGGGCTTCGCAAGCATGGCGAACGTTCAGTTCCAAAGTGGGATAAAGTAAACGGAAGTAGAGGCAAGGCTCGCCTTGGCATCGAAAAATGGGAGGGACGAGACGGAAAAATGTATGACGGGAATGTCATCAAGGACTATCTCGAACCCGAAGCGTCGGATAATGACGATGAGGACATTTTCTAAGGGAGGTTTGCTATGGAAATCGTATTCAATGTTGAAACCGACGGACTTCCCCGAGACGAAATTCAGCACCTTATGCCTGAATTTTCCGCTCCGAGTAATTACAAGGACGCAGAAAAAATACAAACGTGGAAAGCGAGGAAGCAGGAAGAATGGTTCTTGGACGCACCGAGTTCGGCTCTCTCTGGGAGAGTCATGGCTATTGGTATCCAAAAGCCAAATCAAACTCCGCTTGTAATTATAGACTCCGATGAAGCCGATATTTTAAGGCAATTTTGGAATTACTACCGTTCAAATGCGGATTGCAAGTTTGTTGGGTTTAATATCTACGCTTGGGCCATTCCATTCTTAGTAAGGCGTTCATGGGCAAACCGAGTTATAGTGCCGAAGATTCTCAATGGTCGCTACCTTAACGGCAACTTCATAGATTTGTTGCAAGTCTGGGGGTGTGGGACATTCGAGAAGGCATCTCTTGGCAACATAGCGCGATTCTTTGGAATAAAGCGCAAAGACGAAGAAATAAACTTCAACGCAATGTGGCAGATAAGCCCAAGTCGCGCTATAGAGAAGCTAAAATCCGACGTATTGTCTATTCGGCGCATAGGCGAAGCTATGGGTGTTGTCAGAGAGGAGGATTCCGATGAATGGTAAAATCATAATCGGAATAGACGCGGGTGTAAACGGAGGATATGCAATCCTCCACCCGCACCCTCTCTGCGCGAATGTAGCGGACGCACTGAACGATATACAGTTCTTCGCTGAGGCAATGCGCAAATTGAAGGAATATTCCCAAAAGTGCAATATTCCTTTGGAGGCTTATGTTGAGCAAGTAAGCGGCTATATAAGTTGCAAACACGCCCAACCCGCAAGCCGCTCCTTTGTCCTCGGCAAGTCTTACGGAGAAGTAATCGGTATTCTTATCGCTTTGGAGATTCCCTTTAAGACGGTGACTCCCCAGAAGTGGCAAGGAGAAATTTTGCCCGAAGTGAAAGGATTGGAATATAACGAGCGAAAACGCCGCCTTCGGGAACATGCATACAAGCTGTATGCGTTCTTAAAGCCGACCTTAAAAATAGCCGACGCAATCCTTATTGCCGAATACGGAAGGAGGGTTTCCAATGGAGCTTAGACCGTATCAGCAAAAGGCGGTGGATTCTATTTTTAAGTCTTGGGGTGAGTTCGACAAAACATTGCTTGTGCTTCCCACAGGGTGCGGAAAAACCGTGTGTTTCGCAAAGGTTGCGGAGCGTGCGTTAAAGGACGGGGGTAAAGCCCTCGTCCTCGCCCACCGTGAGGAACTCTTGACACAAGCCAGAGACAAAATAGCCGCTGTGACTGGGCTTTCTTGCGCATTTGAAAAGGCGGGAGAATCGGCTATAGACAGTCTTTATCCTATTACTTGCGCTTCTGTTCAGACGCTAATGCGCGAAAGCAGGCTTAGAAGGTTCTCTCCAGACCATTACGGAACTATCATTGTTGACGAAGCCCACCACGCATTGAGCGATTCATATCAAAATATTTTAAGGTATTTCTCGTCGGCAAAGGTGTTGGGCGTGACGGCAACGCCAGATCGAGGAGACAAGCAAAATCTCGGGAAGTATTTTGAGGACATCGCCTATGAATACTCAATTCGGGACGCCATAAAAGAGGGGTATCTGTCGAAGATACTCGTACAGACAATCCCGCTTAAAATATCATTAAAAGGCGTAAAGACAACGGCGGGAGACTATTCTGCCGATGACTTGGGGTCCGCGATAGACCCATATCTTGAGGAAATCGCAAAACACATTCCAAGAGAGCGAAAGACGTTAATCTTTCTTCCGCTAATTGCCACATCTCAACGAATGGCGCAAATCCTAAAATCGCTTGGGCACAAGGCGGAGCATATTTCGGGAGAATCGGGCGAGAGAAAGAAAATTCTCGAACGCTTCCACAGTAGCGAATGTACAGTGCTATGTAATTCAATGCTTCTTACCGAAGGTTATGACGAGCCAAGCGTCGATTGTGTCGTATGTTTAAGACCAACTAAAATCCGCTCGCTATACGCCCAAATTATAGGGCGCGGAACTCGAACTTGCGAAGGCAAAGAGAATCTTCTTGTCTTGGATTTTCTATGGCAATCAGAGCAACACAATCTTTGCCACCCTGCTAACCTCATTGCCAATAAACCAGATGTTGCCGAGCAGATGACCAAAATAGCCGAAGGCGGCAAGTTATTCGATTTAGGCGAGCTTGAGCAGGAAGCAGAATGCACTGCCCGCCAAGAGCGCGAGAAATCTTTAGCCGACGCAATAAAGGCAAATTCGCTAAAGAAAAGTAGGTTAATAGACCCAATCGAGTATGCGCTTTTTACCCACGACGACGAGCTTCAAAGCTACTCGCCGACTTTCAAATGGGAGCGCGAAGCACCTACGCAAAAGCAGTTGCAAGCACTTGAGCGTTTACAGTTTAACCCGAAGGCAATTCAAAGCAGAGGTTTTGCGTCATTACTTTTGGGGAACGCCATAAACCGACGTTCGCGCAATCTCGCAACCCCTAAGCAAATAAAAATTCTCAACCGCTTTGGCTATAAGAATGCCGAGAGTTTTGGATTTGATTTTGCCACAAAACTAATCACAGACCTCGCAAATAACGGCTGGAGGAGGAAGCAATGGAAAGAAATATAAGCGAAATTTTATCATTCCTTACACAATCTCAAGTTGACGACTATGATACTTGGCTAAAGGTCGGCATGGCTTTGCACGCCGACGGGCAGCCATGTTCCGTATGGGACGAGTGGAGTAAAAACTCCCATAAATACCAAGAGGGAGCGTGCGAGAAGCATTGGAAAACTTTTGGGAATTACTCTGGAGCGAACGTCGGGATAGGTTCAATCATACAAATGGCAAAAGACAACGGCTACAAGCCCTCTGACGGCTTTTCTTGGAACGACCCTATCGGACGTTCAAACGAGTGTGAAAACGCCAGTAAAGCCCCAAGTTTGGAGCTAAAGGAATATCTGAGGGCTTTATTCAGGCCGGGTGATACGGTAAATTTTGTAGTAAGCTCGTTTGAAAAGGACGGAAAATTCCTGCCAAGCGGTAAAGGCGTCAATAAGTCTTTTGAAGAACTTATCAAAGCCTGCAACACTTACGAGGACATAGGCTACATTCTTGGAGATTGGAATCCCAAGGCGGGAGCTTGGGCAAGGATTAACCCAATGTCGGGAGAAGGTTGCAAGAATTCCGATGTAGAGGAGTTCAGGCATTGTTTAATCGAATCCGATTCACTCCCCAAGGAGGAACAATTAAGAAAGATACGCGAATTAAATCTGCCGTGTTCTGCTCTTGTCGATTCTGGAGGAAAGTCGATTCACGCCATAGTAAAAATCGACGCGGGAAAAGACGAAAAGCTCTATCGGGAACGGGTGTCCAAACTTCACGAGTTTCTTGCAAAAAACGGCTTCCCCGTAGATAAGGCCTGCAAGAATGCAAGCCGTCTATCGCGAATTGCCGCAGTCACCAGAGATGGAAAGCGGCAAAGGCTAATTGCCGTAAATATTGGTATGCCATCTTATCAGCAATGGCAGGATAATTGGGAACTTTTAGATATACGTTCAAATACGATTGATGACTTTTTGAACGCAAATGCAGAAGATATGTCTGATTGCCTCTTGGGATACAGATTCTTGTGCACGGAGTGTCCTTGGCTAATTATAGCTGCTTCTGGTATTGGAAAGTCGGTATTAGCAATGCAGATGGCAATTCTATTCGCCACTGGGAGAGATTTGTGGAAATTAAAACCGCACAAGGCAAGAAAGGTTGTTTTAATTCAAGCTGAAAATAACTTCTTAGACCTTGTAGAGCCTGCTCAATCTATCACTCGTATATTGGGACTTTCAGAAACTGAAAAAGCAGACTTGCGAAAGAATTTTAGAGTTATCTCCGACGACACACATTCGGGAGAAGGCTTTGTAAGATTACTTTCAAGTATATGCGACAGATATAAACCTGAAATAGTCATAGTTGACCCATTGATGGCCTATATTGGAGGAGAAATTTCCAAGCAAGAAGTATGCACAAAATTCTTCCGCAATGGAATAAATCCCGTAATTCACAGGTATAATATAGGCTTAATTGTACTTCACCATACAGGTAAGCCAAGGAGTAAAGATTTAAAGAATTTTGAGCAAAATACTGACTTGGAATATCTCGGGATAGGTTCGTCCGACATAACAAATTGGGCGCGTGCAGTGTCGATAATTATGCCGTCACAACACGATAAAAACATTTATGAGTTCAAGCACGTTAAACGTGGAAAGCGCACTGGCTCCGAGCCTGTTATTTACCTTAAACAAGGACGGAACCACAAGGATATTTTCTGGTATCTCTCCGAGAAGCCTGAAAAAGTCGTGAAGACTCAAAAAGGCGACGGCAAGCGTTCTCCAAATGCAAATCCCATATACGAGTTTTTGAAGCTTGAAACGCTTGCACCTATCTCGAAGGCCGACCTTGTGAAATATGTGAAAGAAAAACTTGCTTCACAGGGTGAGCCGTGCGCCGACTCCGACGTCAAAAAGGTACTCAATAGTGTGCGGAAAACCTATATGGTGTACGACCCAATTTCACAGCTCTGGACGGGCAGGCTTTATATCCCAGAGTCCGCTGAAAATAAGGATTCCCAAGGAGGTGTCCAATGAGTAGTGAGATTGTGAAATTAACCCAGTTTTGCTTCACTGGTGAAATTAAAAGCTGTGAAATTACCGCTAACTTCACCGGTGAAATTAGGACTGTGAAATTGGGTGTATTTTCCTTTTCACCCATCGCACACGTCTGTGAAGCTGTGAAATTAGGGGGAGTATATATACCTATGGTATATACCCCCAAGTTCACAACTTCACAAGGTGCGACGGGCGCGATTGGGAGGCTTCTTTCTTCTCTCCTCGATTCACCGCTTCACAGAGGAGGTGTCCTATGAGCCGCTATGAGGACGAGTACCGCAAATGGGTGGAGAGTCTGCCACCTAAGCAGAGAGCTAAACTGGCGGCTAAGGGCATCGACAGACCTCTCGCAGACGACCACAGAGTTTTCAAGACAGACCCAAGCGTAGCTTTCGACAAGGCTTCATACGACTTTAACTACGATTTTTTCGATAGCCAAGAAAAGCCCACAGAGACCGTAGAAGGCGTTGAAATCGCTTATGGGTGTCAGATGTTGCGTTGGGTGTTTGAACGCCTGCAAGGGGCAAAAAACGAGGGAATACGTCGCCTTGAGATAGACACCTTGATGATGACGCTTGGCATGGAGCAAATGCTCGGCGTAAAGAGTCAGACAGAACTTGCCAAGAAGTATGGCATAACAAGGGCGGCTATATCGGCTCGCGTTAAGTCTTGGCAGAAGTTTCTTGGGCTACGCACAACATCAACGATGAAATCACCGTCGGCATGCCAATCCTACCGCAAGTCGAGATTGCGCAATTTGACAAGCGGGTGATTGGTATGGAAAACGAAAACACAATCTCCACTACCGAAACATCTTCAACTGAACTCGACATAGCTTCGAGAATTAACGCACTCCACGAGAAGGCCGAGGCACTCTCGAAGCTTGCCAAAGATAAGGCGCAGGAAGCAATCAAGGTTGCCATTGAGTGTGGCAAGCTTTTGGTGGAACAGAAAAAGTCAGTACCCTATGGCGATTGGATTTCTTGGGTGGAATCTAATTGCTCGTTTACAAGAATGACGGCACACCGATACATAAAACTTTATTCGGCAATACAAAATGCCCCAGAAACAAAGCCAGTTGTAACACCAGTGTTACAAGTAAACGAGAATACTGAAAGTGTGATAAGCGATGAAACGCAAACTAACAACTTCATAGAGAAGCTACCTGCCAAAACTCTCAAAGACGCCTATATCGCAACTGGAATTCTTCCCCCACGCAAAGAGCCTGAACTCAAGGAGGAAAAAGCTCCAGAAAGCTATACCATAGAACACGTCAAGTACATAGACGGTTTCGTGAAATGGTATCAGGGCTTTAAGGAAAAGTTCCCGCTTGAAGATATGAGTGCAACTACTGTCGATATGCTGCTATTGGACTTATCTGCGATAGTCAGAATCTATCAAGAGCTTTCGCAACTCAAGAGGGATAAGTTCAGCGAGAACTGATGCTTTTGCAGGGTGGTCTAACGGTAAGACACAAGGCTCATAACCTTGAGATTGGCGGTTCGATTCCGCCCCCTGCACGCAATTTCAAGGATACTTCATACAGGTCGCTAATGTTGTCCGCAAAATCCATTTAGGTTGCCAATGCCGTCAACAATAACCATTCAGTTCGAGTGCCTAATTTTCGATAAGGGGTTATCAAAGGAATCTATTAACCAACAAGATACGGCAGGGACGTTCGGCAGACCCGTTTCTTCTTGCGAATGGATTTTTTGAAATG
>OBAI01000345.1_pt1 | contig 54218 bp, 51 predicted proteins | sample 1517461 | NCBI WGS metagenome assembly OBAI01 (sample SAMN04571696, study PRJEB22368) | human gut metagenome | biome: human gut; material: stool | host: Homo sapiens | place: Luxembourg | collected 2012-06-29
GTCCAGCCAGTTCATCAGCGGGCTGCTGTTTGCCCTGCCCCTGCTGGACGGCGACAGCACCCTGCACCTCATCCCGCCGGTGGAGAGCCGCAGCTACATCGATATGACCCGCTCTGTGCAGGCAGCCTTCGGTGTGCAGAGCCATTGGCTGGACGAAAACACTCTTGCCATCCCGGGCGGGCAGCACTATCACCCCTGCGATTACACCGTGGAGGGCGATTACAGTCAGGCCGCGTTCCCGGCGGTGCTGGGTGCAGTGTGCGGCGGCGTGACCATCACCGGCCTTGCGCCGGAGACGCTGCAGGGCGACGCGGTCCTTCTGGACATCCTGCGCCGATGCGGGGCACAGTTCACCCGCACCGAAAGCGGCGTCGCTTTTGAAAAAGCTCCGCTGCACGGTGTCGATATTGATCTGGCCGACTGCCCGGACCTCGGCCCTGTGCTGATGGTGCTGGGTCTTTTGTGCGAGGGCACCACGGTCATCCGCAACGCCGAGCGCCTGCGCCTGAAAGAGAGTGACCGCATTGCGGCCATGGAAGCCGAACTGCGGGCCTGCGGCGGCGTGCTGGAAAGCGAGAGCGGCACCATCACGGTGCACGGGTGCGCGGACAAGCTGCACGCCCCGGCAGGCACCCTGCACGGCCACAACGACCACCGGGTGGTCATGAGCCTTGCGGTGCTGGCCCTGAGTACCGGCCTTGCGCTGACCGTGGACGACGCCGAGGCCATCACGAAAAGCTGGCCGAACTTTTTTGATGCCATCAAGCCATTGGGCGCGGAGGTGGAATATGCTGGATAAAACGAAACGTTATCTCGTGGTGGGCCTTGGCCTGCTGGGCGGCAAGTACGCGCTGGAGCTGACCGAAGCCGGCTTCCATGTGGACGGCATCAACCGCAGTGAGGGGCACCTGCAGTACGCCCTCGACCACGGCTACATTGCCAGCGGCAAGACCCACGATTTTGAGGACCTTGTGAGCAGTGCCGACCACATCATTTTCGGCCTGTACCCCACGGCCCTGCTCGAGTGGTTCAAGACCTACGGGCATCTCATCCAGCCCGGCTGCATCTTTACGGATGTTTCCGGCGTGAAGACCGGCCTTGTGGAGCCGGTGCAGGCCATGTGCCCGGCGGGCGTGGAGTTCATCGCCAGCCACCCCATGGCAGGCCGCGAAACCTCCAGCGTGGAGCACGCCGCAGAGGTGAACTTTGCCCCGGCCAACTTCATCATCACGCCGACGGAAAAGAACACCCCCGAAGCCATCCAGTGGGCGAAAGAGCTGGCCGAAGTGCTGGGCTTCCACCACATCTGCACCCTCACCGTGCAGGAACACGATAAGATGATCGGCTACGTCAGCCAGCTGTGCCACGCCATCGCCGTGAGCCTGATGTGCGCCAACGATAACACTTCGCTGTGCGAGTACACCGGCGACTCCTTCCGCGACCTGACCCGCATTGCCCGCATCAACGACAAAATGTGGGCTGAGCTGTTCCTCTGGAACAAGGAGAACCTCATTTCCGAGATCGACCAGTTCGACGCGGCGCTGCAGCAGATGCGCAACGCCCTTGTGTCCGACGACCGGGACAAGCTGGAACAGATGTTCCGCCTTTCCACCCAGCGCCGCGCGGCCTTTGACAAAAAGCTGCCGGAATAAGGCGAAGCTGCTGCGCCCTCATCCGCTTCACTGCGTTCAGCACCTTCCCCCGACTGGGAGAAGGCTTAAATAAAAGCCGGAGGTATTGCTATGCCCAAGCAGGAAGGCCAGAAATCCAAGCTTCTGACGCTGCTGCGCATTCTGGAACAAAAGACCGACGAAGAACATCTGCTCAACGTGCCGCAGCTGGTGCAGCTGCTCGAGCAGCAGGGCATCTTCGCCGAGCGCAAGAGCATCTACAGCGACATCGACACCCTGCGCAGCCTGGGCTACGACATCCAGCTGCAGCGCGGGCGGGGCGGCGGCTACTGGCTGGCCAGCCGCACCTTTGAGCTGTCGGAGCTCAAACTGCTGGTGGACGCCGTGCAGTCCAGCAAGGTCATCTCGGCCCGCACCAGCAACAAGCTCATCCACAAGCTGGAAGCCCTGTGCTCCGACTACGAAGCCACCCAGCTGCAGCGCCAGGTGTATGTGGACGGCCGCCCCAAAACCGAGAGCCACACCCTGCTGTACAGCATCGACGCGCTGCACAGTGCCATCAGCGCGGGCCAAATGGTGCGCTTTGGCTACAAGGGCGGCACCCGCACCGTCAGCCCGTGGCAGCTGGCGTGGGAGAACGGCTGCTACTATCTCATCGCCTACCAGGACGAGAAGGAGCCGGTGGGCATCCGCAACTATCGAGTGGACCGCATGTCCGGCGTGACGGTGCTGGACGCCCGCCGCCGGGGCAAAGCCGAGTTCCGCCAGTTCGACCTGCCCGCCTACCTGCGGATGCACTTCAACATGTACGGCGGGCCGGAGCGGCGGGTCACCCTGCGGTGCGACACTGACCTGGAAGCCGCCATGCGTGACCGCTTTGGCAAAACGCCGCTGTTCGTGCCGGAAGAAGACGGCACCCGCTTCCACTTCGATGTGCCGGTGTGCGTCAGCCCGCAGTTCTACGGCTGGGTGTGCGGCTTTGGCGGCAAGGTGGAAGTGACCGCCCCCGCCGAGGTACGGCAGGCCATGCAGCAGCTGGCGGCACAGCTGGCCGGGCTGCACGAATAACATCCCCAGGCCCATGTACGTTTGTGCACGGGCTTTTTGTTTTGCGCTATTTTGCACCCCGCCCGGCATACAATAAGGGTATCGAATGCCGAAAGGAGGTGCCACCTTTGCGCAGCCGGACACCGCTGCCCACGCGGCAGCCGGGGCAGCTTCTGCCCTTTACCGAGGCCGCCGCCCTGTTTGCGGCGCTGTGCATCTTTGCCCGCAGCGCAGTGCTGGTGCTGGCGGCGCTGCTGGCCGCGCCCATCCCGGCGGTGCAGACGGTGATCGCGCTGGGGCAGCAGGCGGCGCAGGCGCAGCAGGCCGCGTCCGTGCAGGCAGACCCCGCGCCGGAAAGCGCCCCGGAAGCGGCCGCTTCTTCCGTCCCGCAGGCGGTGCAGACGCTCACCGGCAGCATCGAGGACTACCTCGTGCCGCTGCTGGGCGAGGACGCCCGCCCGGCGGATGCAGGCACTATTCTTGAAAAGAATTATCCGCAGGGCAGCGGCGAAAAGTACATCCCCTGCGGGGCGGGAAGCATCAAAAACAACACCCGGCAGACGGCGGCGGACATTGCCGCGGAAATTGCAAATCCGCTGCCCTTTGCCATCGAGCCGAACAGCCCGGACCCGCAGGTGCTGGTGATGCACACCCACGCCACTGAGGACTACCGCCTTTCCGCCGGGCTGTGGTTCTCCCCCGGCGACGGAGCCAGAAGCACCGACCGCAGCATCAACATGTGTGCCGTGGGGCGGGTGGTGGCCGACACCCTCAACGCGGCAGGCATCAACACCCTGCACGACGAAACACTGAACGACTACCCCAGCTACACCGGCAGCTATGCCAACAGCCGGGCCGTGGTGCAGCAGTATCTGGCCCAGTACCCCAGCATCAAGGTGGTGCTGGACGTCCACCGGGACGCCATCGAGTCGGAATCCGGCTCTCGCTATGCACCGGTGTGCACCGTGGAGGGGCGGCAGACCGCCCAGGTGATGATCATCTGCGGGTGCGACAACGGCACTACGGTCCAGCTGCCGAACTGGCGGCAAAATCTCCGCTTTGCCGCCGCGTGGGAGCGCAGTATGGAGGGCATGTACCCCGGCTTTACCCGCCCGGTGCTGTTCAGCTACCGGTTTTACAACCAGGACCTGACCACCGGCAGCCTGCTCATCGAGATCGGCGGGCACGGCAACAACCTGAACGAGGCCCTCTACGCCGGGCAGCTGGCCGCAAAGGGCCTTGCCGCCGCGCTGCTGGGCGGCTCCGGTGCTTGACAAAACGCCGCCAAAGTGCTATTTTTTAAAGGTCAAATGCAACGATCGGGAAAAGTAGCGCGGGCCGTCCGGCCCAGAGAGTGCGGCACAGCTGAGAGCCGCGCCCGTACGCCGCGTGAACGAACACCCGGGAGCAGCAAACTGAACACGGCTTTTGCCGCCAGTAGGTGCGCCGCAGGCCCTGCGTTACAGGGGCAGCGCTTTTTATAAATGAGCGCGCGAGCGACCGGACACTTCCGGTAATTCAGGTGGCACCGCGGACATTACAAGACAGCTTGTTCGCCCTGAACTTTCAGGGAGAACAAAGCTGTCTTTTTTCATTATTTTTCGGGAGGAAAACAAACTATGGAACGCACTGAGATCGTTTCGCTGTTCAAGAACACCCCCGCCGACGGCACCGAGCTGACCGTCTGCGGCTGGGCAAAGAACATCCGCGACTCCAAGAACATCGGCTTCATCGCCCTGTCGGACGGCGGCTGCTTCAAGACCCTGCAGGTCGTGCTGGAAGCAGGCAAGCTGGCCAACTACGATGAAGTCATCCACACCGGCCTGTACAGCAGCCTGCGCGTCAAGGGCAAGCTGGTGCTCACCCCGCAGGCAAAGCAGCCCTTTGAGCTGAACGCCGACAGCGTGGAGATTCTGGGCGACTGCCCCGCCGACGAGTACCCCCTGCAGAAAAAGAAGATGAGCATGGAGTATCTGCGCACCATGCCCACCCTGCGCCCCCGCACCAACACCTTCAACGCTGCTTTCCGCGTGCGCAGCGCCGCTGCTTACGCCATCCACAAGTTCTTCCAGGAGAACGGCTTCGTCTACTCTCACTCTCCGCTGCTGACTGCTTCTGACTGTGAGGGCGCAGGTGAGATGTTCCGCGTGACCACCCTGGACCTGGAGAACGTGCCCAAGAACGAGGACGGCACCGTGGATTACACCAAGGACTTCTTCGAAAAGCCGGTCAACCTGACCGTTTCCGGCCAGCTGGAAGCCGAAGCCATGGCCATGGCCTTCGGCAAGGTGTACACCTTCGGCCCCACCTTCCGCGCCGAAAAGAGCTTCACCACCCGCCACGCCGCCGAGTTCTGGATGATCGAGCCCGAGATGGCCTTCTGTGACCTGAATGGCTATATGGACACCGCCGAGGCCATGACCAAGTACGTCATCCGCTATGTGCTGGACAACTGCCCGGATGAGATGGACTTCTTCAACCGCTTCATCGACAAGGGCCTCATCGAGCGTCTGGAGCTGGTGGCAAACAGCGAGTTCGGCCGCATCAGCTACACCGACGCCATCGAGATTCTGAAGAAGAACAACAAGAAGTTCCAGTACCCTGTCGAGTGGGGCGTGGACATCCAGACCGAGCACGAGCGCTACCTGACCGAGGTGGTGTTCAAGAAGCCCGTCTTCGTCACCGACTACCCGAAGGAGATCAAGAGCTTCTACATGAAGCAGAACCCGGACGGCAAGACCGTGGCCGCCGCGGATATGCTGGTGCCCGGCATCGGTGAGCTGATCGGCGGCAGCCAGCGTGAGGAAGACTACGACAAGCTGGTGGCCCGCATGGACGAGCTGGGCATGGACAAGTCCACCTACGACTGGTACCTCAACCTGCGCAAGTTCGGCGGCGTGGAGCATGCCGGTTACGGCCTGGGCTTCGAGCGTATGATCATGTACCTCACGGGCATTCAGAACATCCGTGACGTGCTGCCCTTCCCCCGCACCGCATACGGCTTCTAAAATCGAGCATACTTTTACCGGGCTGCTGCATCTCGCAGCAGCCCTTTTTTCAACAAGGAGATAACGACAAGTGGAAAACATCTCTCCTGCCCTGCTGGACTGGTTCTACCAGAACCGCCGCATCCTGCCCTTCCGGGAGGACCCCACCCCCTACCATGTGTGGCTCAGCGAGATCATGCTGCAGCAGACCCGCGTCTCGGCGGCCCTGCCCTACTACGAGCGCTTTCTCGCCGCGCTGCCGGATATTCCGGCGCTGGCTGCCTGCGAGGAAGAAAAGCTGCACAAGCTCTGGGAGGGCCTTGGCTACTACAGCCGGGTGCGCAACCTGCAGAAGGCGGCAAAGATCGTCTGCGCGCAGTACGGCGGGCAGCTGCCTGCCGACTACGACGCCCTGCGGGCCCTGCCCGGCATTGGCGACTACACGGCCGGGGCGGTGGCGTCCATCAGCTTCGGCATCCCGGTGCCGGCCGTGGACGGCAACGTGCTGCGGGTGTTTTCCCGCCTGTACAACGACCCGGGCGTCATCACCGAACCGGCGGTGAAAAAGGCCTTCACCGCCCGTGTGATGGAACACCAGCCGCCGGAAAAGGCCGGGGACTACAACCAGGCCCTGATGGAGTTGGGCGCGCTGGTCTGTGTGCCCAACGGCGCACCCCTGTGCGAACAGTGCCCGCTGGCCCACTTGTGCGCCGCCCGGGCGGCGGGCACCGCGCCGGAACTGCCGCAGAAGGCAAAGCCCAAGCCCCGGCGCATCCAGCCGGTAACGCTGGCGCTGCTGGAAAGCCCGGAGGGGTTTTTGCTGCAGCAGCGGCCGGAAAAAGGCCTGCTGGCCGGGCTGTGGCAGCCGGTGCTGTGGGAGAACGAGGCCCTTTCTGCAGAAGAAACGCTGGCCCGGCTGCAGGCCATGGGGCTGGATCTGCGCGGCACCCGGCCGGAAGCCCTGCCTGCGGCAAAGCACATCTTCAGCCACATCGAGTGGCACATGGGCGGCATCGCGCTGCGTCTGCCCGCCCAGGCGGCCCCGGCGGGCTGCGTCTGGGCCAGCCGCGAAGCCCTCAAGACCACCTACACCCTACCCGGGGCGTTCAAGGCCTACCGGAAACGAATGCTGTGAATTTTCGGCCTTTTTGACCGGAATGGTTGTAATTTTTGGCAGGAACGGGTATAATAAAAACCACAAGAAGGCTGGCCGCGTCTGCGGCTGGCTGCACTCGCAGGGGACGGCGGCGCGCCGCCATCCCGCAAACGGAAGGTGCTGCGGATGATCTTTCTGGTAAAACTCTCGCTTCACATGCTGTCCTTCCTCTGGAAGACGGCGGAGATCTGCCTGCGGTTCTCCCGCTGGAAAAATAAGCTGAAACATCGTTTCGACCGAAAAAAGGAGTGTACTGAACCTATGAAGAAATCTTGCCTGATCGCTGTGATCGCTGCTCTGGCCGCTGTGGCCGGTGCCCTTGCTGCTGTGGCTGTCTACCTGCACCGCCGTGAAAAGGAGCTGGACGAGTACGAGCGTCTGCTGTTCGGCGAGGACGACGCTGCAACGGTCGAGCCCGAAGCGCCCGCAGCCGAAGAAGCTGCTCCTGCCGAGGACGCCGCGGAATAAAAGCAAAAAACGAAACACCTTCGGGCGCACCGGGCATGTCTTTTGCGGACTGTTCCGGTGCGCCCTTTTTGTACATAAGGAGTAAGGGATATGCTGAGGACCATCAAGCATTTTCTGCTTTGGCTGGGGTCGGTCGCGCTGGGCGTGGTGCTGCTGCTGACGGTCGTGATGGGTGTGAGCTACGAGTTCACCACCGAGGGCAGCTGCCCGGCAAGCGCGGTGCAGTTCGGCGGCACGGAGCTGGAAGCCAACGGCTGGTGCTGGCAGGTGCCGCTCATCGGCGGAAAGCTGGATAAGGTGTTTGCAAGCCCCGTCACCCTCACGGTGCAGAAGCTGGGCACCCTGTACACGGCCCACCCGGCCTTCACCCTGCCGGACTGGTACAGCTACGGCCCGCTGACCATCACCGACAGCGCGGGCAATGTGGTCTACGAGGGCACGGCAGCCGCCTACGACGAGTTTCTTTTTCCGGCAAACGGCGAGTACAAGGCTGAGCTGACCGTCTGGCGGCTGCCGGAAACGATGACGGCCACCCAGTTCGAGGGCGGCAGCACCGGCGCGCTGTGCCAGAACCCGGGGCTGGAAAAGCCTGCAAAGCCCACGGGCTGGTACCACTATTCCTTCCGGTTCACCCTGCAGGCCAGCGCCGAGGTGGAGCTTTCCGCCGAGCGGGTGGAGCAGGGCGGCGTGGTGGGCCTGCGCATCTGCGGCATGGCCGGCGACACTGCGCCCACCGTGGAGACTGACCTCGGCACTGTGCAGTGCGTGCGGGCGGCGGACGGCTGGCGGGCCTACATCCCGGCGGCCTACAACGCGTCTTCCGGCGGGCATGAGGTGAACGTTACGGTGAACGGCGAGGTCATCTCCCGCAGCATCATCGTGCTGCCCAAGGACTTTGGCACCGTGGAGGTAGAGCCGGAGCCTGCCGCGTCGGATGCCGCCAACACCGAGTTCAAAAACAGCGTCTGGCCGCTGTATGAGCAGCCCGCGCGGGAAAAGCTCTGGCAGGGCGGCTTCGTCTGCCCGGCCGAAAGCTACACCACACTGGTGGATTACGGCCAGGTGAAGGTGGAAAACGGCCAGCAGGGCAGCCGCTCCAACTCCACAATGCTCTACACCATCCCCGGGGAGCCCTGCCGCGCCCCGGCGGCGGGCGTGGTGGTGCTGGCAAAGGAACTGGCCCTCACCGGCAATACAGTGGTCATCGACCACGGCTGCGGCATGCGCAGCTACCTCTACGGCCTGCAGACCCTTTCCGTCTCACAGGGGCAGACCGTGGAAAAAGGCCAGGCCGTGGGTGCCCTGGGTGAAGAACTGACCATGGACTATAAGCTGGGCAGCAAAAGTGTGAACCCGTGGCTGCTGTTCCAGACCGGTGGCGGACTGTTCTGGAAAGAAAACTAAATAATAAACAGGCTAGCCCTCTCCGTCATTGCTTGCGCAATGCCAGCTCTCCCGAAAGGGAGAGCTTTTTTGCAAGGTTCCTGTAACGTTTTCCCCTTTTGTGCGTTATTGGGGTGAAACGGCCCGAAAAGGAGGGGGAAACGATGAAACTGGATTGTGAAGTCATCCGCGACCTGCTGCCGCTCTATGCGGAGCACATCGCAAGCCCCGCCAGCACCGCGCTGGTGGAGGAGCATTTGGAAAGCTGCGACGCCTGCCGGGAAGAACTGCGGCAGATGCAGATGCCGGTGCCGGTGCAGCCGGAACCGCAGCCGGATGCACCGCTGAAAGGCATCCGGAAGACTCTGCAGAAAAAGAGCATCCGCACCGTGGCCGCAGCCGTGCTGGCGGTGCTGTGCGCTGTGGCGCTGGTGTTCTGGATGGGCACCGCCCGGGCCCCGGCCACTGCCGAACAGGCCCAGTTCTGGACCTACAACCGCAAAGAGGACGGTGCGAACCTCTGCATCCTGGAAGCGCAGGGCGAGGGCGTCTGGCTGGAGGTGGAAGGCGGGTTCAGCTGGGGCATGGAGAACATTACCGTCACCGCGATGCACTACCGCTTCCCCGGCGTGCACCGGGCACTGCTGGCGCTGGTGGGGTCCGAGGCGTCGTCTGCCAGCGTCACCGTCTCCCGCACCCAGGTGCTGACCGTGGTCTGCGCCGACGAGACCCGCTATTACAGCGACGGCCAGCAGGTGGAGCGGTTCATCGTGCGGGTGGACCCGGACGGTACGGTGCAGTATGGCTACGGCACCGAGGAGCAATACGGCAGCAGTTTTCAGAAGGGCTGAACCATGGATATCGAAACGATCTACCGGCTCTATTTCCGGGATGTGTTCCTGTTTTTACAGGGGCTCACCGGCTCCGAGACGCTGGCCGAAGAACTGACCCAGGAGACCTTTTTCAAGGCACTGGACGGGCTGAAAGGCTTTGACGGCAGGCAGGACGTGCGGGCCTGGCTGTTCACGGTGGCCCGCAACGCCTACTACGACCACTGCCGCAAGGCAAAGCGCACCGCCCCGCTGGAAGCCGCCGCCGATGCCGCCGCAGACGCGCCGGACGTGGTGCAGCTGCTGGCCGACGAAACGGCGGCCTTCACAGTACATCAGTGCCTGCACGCGCTGGACGAGCCGTATAAAGAGGTATTCAGCCTGCGGGTGTTCGGCGAGCTGCCCTTTGAAAAGATCGGAGCCATCTTTGGCCACAACGCTGCCTGGGCCCGGGTGACCTACTACCGCGCCAAGACAAAGCTGCACGCACTGCTGGCCGAAAAAAACTGACACTTCCCTTTCCGTATACAGCACAAAGGCCCCGGACCATTGCGGTCCGGGGCCTTTGGCGTTTGTCAGGATGGGTGCAGCCTTTTTCAGGAAATGGAGTCCACATCCCACTTCATGCGGACGGCATCGGCACCGTCCAGCTTGATGTTCATGGCACCGGCGTTGTCCAGCACCTGTTCGGGCTTGCGGGCACCGCACAGCACATGCAGGCCCGGGATCATGCGGGCGGTCAGGGCGATGACCAGCTGTGCCAGCGTGCAGTCGTACTTCTCGGTCAGGTCGCTCCACTTTTCCAGCATCTCAATGGCCTGGGCACGGCGTGCGGGCTGGAAGCTGGGGTTCGAGTTGCGGGTGCTGCCCTCGGGGTAGGTGGTGTCCATGGTCACTTTGCCGGTGAGCAGGCCCTGCTCCAGCGGGGAGTAGGCCTGCACCGAGACGCCCAGCTCCTTGCAGGTGGGCAGCAGCTGCTTTTCAATGCGGCGGGTCAGCAGGCTGTACTTCTCCTGGATGACGTCCAGCTGGCCGTACTGGCAGTAACCGCGGATGATGTCGGCCGTGACGTTGGACGCACCGATGGCACGAATTTTGCCCTGCTCTTTCAGCTTCATCATGGCTTCCACGGTCTCCTCCAGCGGGTAAATGCCGAAGTCCGGGGTCTGCCAGTGGGTGTACAGCACGTCCAGATGGTCGGTGTGCAGACGGCGCAGGCTGTCCTCCACGTCCTCGATGATGCTCTTGGCAGAGAGGTCGCGGTACACCTGTACCCCGTCCACTACCTTGTGCAGGATGGGAGACTCGTGCCGCCACTCCAGACCGCATTTGGTGGAAAGCACCACCTTGTCGCGGTCGATGTGCTTCATGGCCTCGCCCACCACTTCCTCGCTGTGGTACAGCCCGTAGATGGGTGCAGTGTCGATCCACTGGATGCCCTGCTCCACGGCGGTCTGGATGGCCTTTACGGACAGTGCGTCGTCGTTATCGCCCCACCATGCACCGCCGCCGATGGCCCATGTACCCATGCCCAGAAACGGCACGGCGATGCCGCTTTTGCCAATGTTGATATTCTGCATATACTTTACCCTCCGTGCCAGCAGTGTTCCCCGCAATGGGAACCCTCATTCTGATGTCTGGCATTCTATGTTGTATTCTTAGTTGCTATATAAAAAAGGCTGCGGAGCGCAGGTGCACTCCGCAGCGCTCTTTTATCAGATGTTGCCGAACTCGCTCAGCTGCAAGCTCTCGTTGTGGGTCTCTGCCCAGCGCACCGCCCAGTCGGAGGTGAACAGCAGCAGACGGTTGCCCTTCATGTCCTCCACAGCCTTGGTGTCGCTGGTCAGGTCCAGATCCCGCAGGTTGTAGGTGTCGGGGTCGTTCTGCACCCAGCGCAGCTGCTCAAAGGGCAGCTGCTGCATGCGGATCTCCACGTTGTATTCGGTGTTCAGGCGGTACTCCAGCACTTCCAGCTGCAGCACGCCGACCACGCCGACCACCACTTCTTCCATGCCGCCGCCCACTTCGCGGAAGATCTGGATGGCGCCTTCCTGCGCGATCTGCTCCATACCCTTCACGAACTGCTTGCGCTTCATGGTGTCCTTCTGCTCAATGCGGGCAAAGTGCTCCGGGGAGAAGGTGGGGATGCCCGCGAACTGGACCTTCTTTTTGCCGGTGCACAGGGTATCGCCGATGGAGAAGATGCCCGGGTCGAACAGGCCGATGATGTCACCGGCGTAGGCCTCGTCCACGATGGCGCGGTCCTGCGCCATCAGCTGGGTGCCGGTGGCCAGCTTGATGTTCTTGCCCTCCTGCACATGGTAGGCTTCCATGCCGCGCTCGAACTTGCCGGAGCAGATGCGCATAAAGGCGATGCGGTCGCGGTGGGCCTTGTTCATGTTGGCCTGAATTTTGAAGATGAAGGCAGAGAACTCATCGCGGCAGGGGCTCGCCGGTCAGGCTGTCCACGCGGGCCAGCGGGGCAGAGGTGAGCCGCAGGAAGTTTTCAAGGAAGGGCTCCACGCCGAAGTTGGTCAATGCAGAGCCGAAGAACACGGGGCTCAGCTCACCGCGCAGCACCTTGTCCAGATCAAACTCCTCGGCAGCGCCGTCCAGCAGCTCGATCTCGTCCACCAGCTGCTGGTGCAGATAGGGGGTCAGCAGCTCGTCCAGTGCAGGGTCGCCCAGCTCGGCCTCGGTCTCCTCCACCTTCTTCACGCCGTTGGCGCGGCCATCGCTGGAAAAAGCCAGCACCTTGCGTGCGTTGCGGTCGAACACGCCCTTGAACTCCTTGCCGCAGCCGATGGGCCAGTTCATGGGGTAGGTCTTGATGCCCAGAATTTCCTCGATGTTCTCCATCAGCTCAAAGGGGTCGCGGGCTTCGCGGTCCATCTTGTTGATGAAGGTAAAGATGGGGATGTGGCGCAGGGTGCACACCTTGAACAGCTTGATGGTCTGGGCCTCAACGCCCTTTGCGGCATCAATGACCATGACAGCGGAGTCCGCTGCCATCAAGGTGCGGTAGGTATCCTCCGAGAAGTCCTGATGGCCCGGGGTGTCCAGAATGTTCACGCACTTGCCGGCGTAGTTGAACTGCAGCACCGAGGAAGTGACGGAAATACCGCGCTGCTTTTCGATGTCCATCCAGTCGGACACAGCGTGCTTGGCGCTCTGCTTGCCCTTGACGGAACCGGCCTGGTTGATGGCTCCGCCGTACAGCAGCAGCTTTTCGGTCAGCGTGGTCTTGCCGGCGTCGGGATGGCTGATGATCGCAAACGTCCGGCGGCGCTCGATTTCTTCACGATTTGTCATAGAAATAAGATTCTCCTAAAGGGTGAAGTGATCTGCGTTCCTGCTGCGCAGGAACGCAGATCACATATTTTTACACATACGAATCATATTCTAACCGAAAACGCTTGATAATGCAAGAGTTTTCGTCATTTTTTCAGGATGATGCAGGGCAAGGGGGCCGTTTCGGCCCAGTTGGCAAAATCACACACCAGAACGGTGAAACTTTTCAGTGGAAGTGCCCGCAGAAATTCCAGCACCGTCTGCTTTTCATCCGTACCGATGACCTGCCCGCTGTAGAGGATGGCCGTTACCACGCCGCCGGGCCGCACCGCTTCCAAGGCAGCTTTCAGCGCCGGGATGCTACTCTGCGCGGTGGAGAACACCCCGTGGTCGGCCCCCGGCAGCCAGCCGAAGTTGAACATCACGGCGTCCGCCGTGCCGGGCTGCACATACTGCAGAAGGTCCGCGTGGCTTTGGCAGTGCAGCTCGTACCGCCCGGCGGGGATGCCCTTTTGTCCCAGCGTATTCCGGGTGGACGCAATGGCCTCGGGCTGAATATCAAAGCCCAGCACTCTGCCATCCGGGGCCGTGATGCCGCACAAAAACGCCGTGTCGCCGCCGTTGCCGCAGGTGGCGTCGATGCAAAGGCGCGGGTGCACCAGCCGCGCAGAGAGAAAATCCTGCACGAACTTCACGGCGGTCAGGTCCGGCGTGCGGCGGCGGTACAGCCTGCCGCCTTCTGCCGCAAAGCCGAACTTTGCCCAGAAGGCCCGTTCGCCCGGGTCCGCAGGCAGCGGCGCTGAGAACACGGTGGCCTTTTCGCGGTCATATCCGGCGAAGGTGCGCAATACTTCTTTTAACAGGTAGGAGCCGTAACCTCTGCGCCGCCACTGCGGGGCGATGCACAGGGCCGCGATGTCCGCACCCTGCGCGGCGGGCCGGACGGCACAGGTGCCGATGCAGTCCTTTTCTTTATAAAGGGCAAAGCCCTGTTCGGTGCGGCGCAGTTCCATGCGGCAAATCCTCCTTGACGATGCGTTTCTTCTCCCTTACAATAGCAAGCAGCGGCGCGGCTGTCAAGCAGGACCGCATTTCACAGCTTTTTCACGGCACAAGCGATTCATTTTCACAATTGCCGGTTACAATAGGGGCAGTTCAAAGGAACGGATGCCCCTGTGGACCAGGCCTTTGAGGAAGGGAAGTAGTAATATGGCAAATGAGAACAAGTGGGAATATGATTATTCCTCTCAGAATAATACCGGCGGCACGGACACCGGGTACCCCAACGTAGGCAGCAGCGGCATGAACACCGCCAACCAGTATAACGACCCGCAGCCGCAGTACACGGCCCCGAATGTCCCGCCCATGCCGGATGCAGGCGCAGGCGGCGTGACCCCGCCGGTGTACCCCGCCCAGCCGCAGCAGGCCCAGCCGCCCAAGCCGAAAAAGAAGAAAAAGTTCAACGGCGGCCGTGTGGCCCGCAGCGCCGTGGCGCTGGTTCTGGCAGCAGCCATGGGCTTTGCAGGCGGCTTTGTGGGCGCAAAGTACGGCGGCAGCGGCAAAGTGGTCATCCAGCAGGCGGCACCTTCCGCCGCATCGGACAGCAGCACCGGCAGCTCCGGCGCGGACAGCACCATCACGGCCGCTTCCAGTTCCGGCAGCAGCCTGACCACCGAGCAGGTGGCGGACATGGTCAGCCCCAGCGTGGTGGTCATCACCACCGAGCAGGTAGTCTACTCCCAGTGGTCCTGGTACGGCCAGAGCCAGGTGGAGAGCGGCGCCGGCAGCGGCGTCATCATCAGCTCGGACGGCTACATCCTCACCTGTGCGCACGTTGTGGATGGTGCTTCCTCCATCACCGTGACCATTGACGATAAAGACTACACCGCCACCCTCGTGGGCGAGGACACCACCAGCGATGTGGCCGTGATCAAGATCGACGCCACCGGCCTGACCCCCGCCACCGTGGGCGACAGCGACAACCTGAAGGTGGGCCAGAGCGTCATGGCTGTGGGCAACCCGCTGGGTGAGCTGGGCGGCACCGTCACCGGCGGCATGATCAGCGCACTGAACCGCAGCGTGACCATCCAGGGCACCAGCTCCACCAACACCATGTCCCTGATCCAGATGGATGCTTCGGTCAGCCCCGGCAACTCCGGCGGCGGCCTGTTCAACATGAGCGGTGAGCTGGTGGGCATCGTCAACGCAAAGTCGTCCTCCAGCGATGCCGAGGGCCTTGGCTTTGCCATCCCCATCAACGACGCCATCAAGGTGGCGCAGGAGCTGCTGGAAAACGGCTATGTCACCGGCCGGCCCTATCTGGGCATCACCTATCTGGGCGTTGAGGACGCCCAGACCGCTGCCCAGCTGGGCGTGAACGCTTACGGCGTCTATGTGGTGGAAGTGGTCAAGGGCGGCCCTGCCGAGCGGGCAGGCCTGCAGTCCGGTGACCGCATCGTGAGCATCGACGGCACCGAGATCGCCTCCAAGGACGATCTGGGCACCCTGATGCAGAAGCACGCGGCCGGTGACACCCTGAACATCACCATCGCCCGCAACGGCCAGATGCAGACCGTCAGCGTGACCCTGGGCGAAAAGAACGCGTCTAACAGCTAAAAATTCAAATCTTCTTGCGGCGGCAGACCTTTGCAGGCGGTCTGCCGCCGCTTTTGTGTGCCCGGAAAAGCCCCTTTGACCGAACGCACAAAAGTATGAGAAAAAATTTGTGAATATCGCCATCTGGACAAGCGGACCTTCCTGCGGTAACATAGATTCACAAGATTGTTACTCTCCATGAGGCATTACTTGCGCACTGATCCTTAAGAGCATTTATGCGGCTTATGGGGTGTGGTGTAAGTATAACCACAGGGGGAGTTTTTTCTTTGTAAATTTTGCGGATGGAGCGTGCCGGAGATGCAGATTTTCAAAAAGATCAACAACAACGTTGCTCTGGCACGGGACGCAAAAGGCCGCGAACTGGTGGTGTTCGGCAAGGGCATCGGCTTCCCCGCCATGCCGTATGAACTCACCGATCTTTCGGCGGTGCAGCGCACCTTCTACGATGTGAACGAGAAGTATTTTGCGCTGCTGCGCGACATCCCGGGCGAAGTATTCCTGCTGGCGGACGACATTGCCGCCGACGCGCAGGACGAGCTGGACTGCTCCCTGAGCCCGAACCTGACCTATGCGCTGGCCGACCATCTCAATTTTGCCATTCAGCGCTGCCGGGACGGCATTGCCCTCCAGACACCGCTTGCCTATGATATCCGGCACCTGTACCCGCAGGAATACAGCCTTGCAAAGCAGGCCCTGCACCAGCTCCGGGATACTTTGCACGTTGAGCTGCCTGACGAGGAAGCTGTGAGTATTGCAATGCACTTCATCACGGCGGAATCCGAGGTAGGCGACATGCACTCCACCATCCTGACCGCAAAGGTTGTGTCCGAAATTTCGGCTCTGGTGGAAAAAAACCTCTCGGTGAAGCTGGACAAGGACAGCTTCAGCTTTTCCCGCTTTGCCATGCACCTGCGCTACCTTGTGCAGCGCATGATGCACGGCAAACCGCTCAGCGGTGACACCGGCATGGACTCCATGTTCCGCACCGTCAGCCGCGAATACCCAAAGATCTATGCCTGTGTGCAGAAGATCAACGACTTCCTCACGGCCACCTACGGCTGGCCCTGCAGCAAGGAAGAACAACTCTACCTCATCATGCACATCCACCGGGTGTGCTGTGAGCGCACCGAGGAAGAATAAGCCTTCCCCGAAAGACAACCGAATACCCCGAGATCATCGGATCGTTACCCGTGCAAAGTTCACGGGGCGTCACCCAGCTCGAAAAGAACACAGAACGGCTTTGGGCCGTGCTGCGGCCTTTTGGAATTGGGTGATTTTTGTTTTTCTACGGTATATCCGCCGCCCGGCGCGCGAGGGCGGTGCGTTATATAAAAGTTTTGTTGGATATGAAGGACACTTTTCGTGTGCCCGGACAGAAAGGAAGTGCGGCCCCTTTGCAGGAAACAGAGCCCCGGCAGGCTTTGCTGGATCAGCTGCTTCCCCTTGTGGGCGGTGAGGCGAACGTGGTCTCCACAACCCGGCGGGGCAGCCGCATTTCCATGACGCTCAAGGACGAAAGCCTTGCGGACCCTGCGGCGCTGACGGCTCTGCCGTTTGCGGCATCCGTCAGTCTACGCAACGGGCGGCTGCGCCTTGAACTGACCGAACAGGCATACGAACAACGTGAAAAGGAGAACTGGCTTATGGCAAGTAAATACGACGGCCTTGCGCGCATTATTATCCAGAATGTTGGCGGCAAGAGCAACATCATCTCCGTGGCGCACTGCATCACCCGTCTGCGCTTCAAGCTGAAGGACGAGAGCAAGGCAAACAAGGAAGTTCTGGAGTCCACCGACGGCGTGATCAAGGTCATGCAGGCAGGCGGACAGTATCAGGTGGTCATCGGCAATCAGGTCAACGATGTGTATGACGCTGTGCTGGAAGTGGGCCATCTGAACGCAGCCGGTGCTGTGGATGAGGACGGCAACTCTGTGGACGACGGCGGCAGTGAGAGCGGCGGCAAGAAGAGCCCCGTTTCCATGCTGATCGACGTGATCTCCGGTACCCTGCAGCCCACTCTGGGCGTGCTGGCCGCTACCGGCATCATCAAGGGCCTGCTGGCTCTGTTCGACTTCATCGGCCTGATCCCCTCCACCTCCGGCACCTATCAGGTGTGGTACGCCATGGCCGACGGCTTCTTCTACTTCCTGCCCATCATCCTGGGCTACACCGCTGCCAAGAAATTCAAGATCAATGAGTTCATCGGCATGGCCATCGGCATTGCCCTGTGCTATCCGGCCATGGTCAACAGCACCGCAGGCGAGGTGTTGGGCACCGTGTTCGGCGGCACGGCCTTTGAGATGAGCTACTACCAGACCTTTATGGGCATTCCCGTCATCATGCCGGCATCCGGCTACACCAGTTCGGTGGTGCCCATCATCCTGGCCGTGGCCATTGCAGCTCCCATTGAGCACTGGCTGAAGAAGGTCATCCCCGACGTCATCAAGCTGTTCGTGGTCCCCTTCGTGACCCTGGTCATCATGGTCCCGCTGACTTATCTGGTCATCGGCCCCGTCGCAAGCATCCTGTGCAGCATCCTGTCCCTGATCTTCAACGCCATCTACAGCATCCCCGTTGTCGGCGGCATCATCGGCGGCATCCTGATCGGCGCATTCTGGCAGGTCCTGGTCATCTTCGGCCTGCACTGGGGCCTGGTCCCGCTGGCCATGATCAACTACGGCCTGATGGGCTATGACACCTTCCTCAGCCCCTACTTCTGCGTTTCCTTCGCACAGACCTTCGTCGTGCTGGCCATCATCCTGAAGACCAAGAACGAGAAGACCAAGAAGGTCGCGATCCCGGCCTTCATTTCCGGCATCTTCGGCGTCACCGAACCCGCCATTTACGGCGTGACCCTGCCCAAGAAGAAGCCCTTCGTCTACTCCTGCATCGCCGGTGCCATCGGCGGCGCGTTCACTGGCTTCATGAACACCCGCAGCTACTCCATCGGCGGTCTGGGCCTGTTTGGTCTGCCCAGCTTCATTGACACCACCGGCGACATGGGCATCACCAACATGATCTACATCATCATCGCCATCCTGATCGCATCCGTGGTCGGCTTTGCTCTGACCTACACCCTGTATAAGGACGAATAAGCCCGTTTTCTGAGCCATAAAAGCAGGGTTTTATTTCTCATAATAAAGTGCGGGGCAGACTCCGGCAATGGTCGTGCAGGGCCGCTGTCACACAGGAGCCTGCCCTGTCTTTTTATCAACCGTATCTGTAAAGGAGAAAAGTATGAGCGTTTTCCGTGACGATTTTCTGTGGGGCGGTGCCTGCGCAGCAAACCAGTTTGAGGGTGCGTGGGATGTGGACGGCAAAGGTCCCAGCATTCCGGATCTGTGCACCAACGGCACCCACACCCAGCCCAAGCTGCTGACCCCGACTGTGGAGCCGGATAAGCTGTACCCCAGCCACGAAGCCATTGACTTCTATCATCACTACGAAGAGGATATTGCCCTGTTTGCAGAGATGGGTTTCAAGACCTTCCGTACCTCCATCAACTGGACCCGCATCTTCCCCACCGGCATGGAGAGCGAACCGAACGAGAAGGGTCTGGAGTTCTACGACCGCGTGTTCGACTGCTGCAAAAAGCACGGCATCGAGCCGCTGGTCACCATCAGCCACTATGAGCTGCCCTATGCTCTGGTGGAAAAGTACAACGGTTGGGCAAGCCGCGAGCTGGTCGATTACTACATGAACTACTGCAAAGTCATCTTTGCCCGCTACGAGGGCAAGGTGAAATACTGGCTGACCTTCAACGAGATCAACGCCGGTATGATGCCCTTCGGCGCAGTGCTGTCCCTCGGCACCTGCAAGGGCTACCGCGGCCCGGCTGTTGCCATGCCGGATGATCCCCAGAGCCGCCTGCAGGGCCTGCATCATCAGTTCGTGGCCAGCGCTCTGGCGGTCAAGTATGCCCACGAGCACTACCCCGAGTACAAGATGGGCAACATGGACTGCTTCATCACCAGCTATCCCTTCACCTGCGACCCGGACGATATTCTGGCCAACCAGCAGGCAATGCGCAAGACCAACTGGTACTGCTCCGACGTGCAGGTCCGCGGCGAATATCCTGCCTACGCAAAGCGCCTGTGGGAAGAACTGGGCGTTGAGATCAAGATGGAGCCGGGCGATGCCGAGATTCTGAAGGAAGGCACCGTGGATTTCTACACCTTCAGCTACTACATGTCCAACTGCGTCACCACCCACAAGGACGCAGCAAAGACCGACGGCAATGTGACCTCCGGCTTCAAGAACCCGTACCTGAAGGCCTCCGACTGGGGCTGGCAGATCGACCCGAAGGGCCTGCGCTACACCCTGAACGAGATCTACGACCGCTACCGCATCCCGCTGATGGTGGTGGAGAACGGTCTGGGTGCCTACGATGTGAAGGGCGAGGACGGCAAGGTGCACGACAGCTACCGCATCGACTACCTGCGCGACCACATTGCACAGATGGCCGAGGCCGTGAAGGACGGCGTGGACCTGATGGGCTACACCCCCTGGGGCTGCATCGATCTGGTTTCCGCCTCTACCGGTGAGATGGCAAAGCGCTACGGTTTCATCTACGTCAACAAGTTTGACGACGGCACCGGAGATTTGAGCCGCGAAAAGAAGGACTCCTTCTACTGGTACAAGAAGGTCATTGCCACTAACGGCGAAGATCTGGCCTGAAAAACCGTTTTTCCCCTGAAAATCCCGCAGTCAGCAGTTTTATAAAACAGAAAAGCTTTTCTACCGTTCCATTTGTTTGTTCTATTTGTTGTTTCGTTTTTTTGAGAAGGTAAATAAAAACAAAAGTAAAAAACAAAGGAGTACACACGTCATGAGCAAAAATCCTGTTTATATCAGCCGCCGCAATTTCCTGAAAGTCGGCGCTTTCACCGCCGCCATGGCGACCCTCAGCGTTCCCGCTTTTGCAGCATCCGATGAAGAAAACTGCTTCCGCAAGATCACAGCACAGCGTGACACCCAGTATGGCCCTGTGCAGGGCGTGGATCAGGGCGACTCGCTGGTATGGTACGGCATCCCCTATGGTGCAGCTCCGGTGGGAGATCTGCGCTGGCAGGCTCCGCAGGATCCCGCCGCATGGAGCAATGTGAAGGACTGCACGCAGGTCAGCCCGGTTGCCTATCAGTACAGCAGCGGCCCCATTGGCACGGAGGACTGCCTGAAGCTGGATGTTTACACGACGCCCAACGCCCACAAGCTGCCTGTTCTGGTGTTCATCCACGGCGGCAACAATCAGACCGGCAACACCAAAGAGATCCTAGGCAGCGAACTGGTCGTGCGCGACAACTGTGTTTTTGTGACGATCGACTACCGGCTGGGCCTGTTCGGGTTCAACTGCCTGCCTGCTCTGCATCGCGGCAGCGATGACACCGGCAACTTCACGCTTCTGGATATCGCCAAGGCTCTGGACTGGGTCCGTGATAACATTGCGCAGTTCGGAGGCGACCCGGACAACATCACGGTTTCCGGCTTCTCTGCCGGCGGCCGCGATGTGATGGCCATGCTGGCAAGCCCGATGTTTGCGGGGCGTTTCCAGAAAGCGATCGCCTTCTCCGGCGGCATGACCATTGCAGATGAAGCCGCCAGTGAGAGCCAGATCGCATGGGCGATCGCACCTCTCGCCGTGGAAGACGGGATGTTCCACAATGCAGCGGATGCAAGAAACTGGCTGCTGACCAGCGGCGACGACGTCCGCAACTGGCTGTACAGCCTGGATTCCGCCCGTCTGTGCCCGCTGATGAGCAACGCCGGCATCCGCATGAGCGTGTTCCCCCATCTGTACGGCGACGGCGTTGTCCTGCCCAAGGAAGGCTTTGACACCACGACCTACAACAGCGTTCCGCTGCTGATGCTGACCGGCAAGACCGAGTTCAGCATGTTCGCTGTGGGCGACAGCTATTTCAGCAGCAGCGAAATGAAGGCCTGCTCCGCTGCAGAGGTTCAGTCTGCAAAGGACTTCGCGGTGAAATATGGCTCGGACATGTACCGGATCTTCAATGCCGAGTGCAGCGCAGAAAAGATGTATGACAACTATGGTTCCAACATCTATCTGTGCCAGATCAACTATGGTGATCCTGACGCGCTGACCACGATCCCTGTCTACGGCGCATTCCACGGCATCTTTGTTCCTCTGCTGGCCTCCAAGAACAACTACTCGTCTCTGATCGATTTCAGTGGCGAAGGCTATCAGGAAATGGCTGTTCTGTTCAACCGCTACCTGAAGAACTTCATGTACACCGGAGACCCCAACGACAACCTGCTGGGCGGTGTGCGGAATCTGTTCACCGGCACTTCTTCTCTGCCTGAGTGGAAGAACTGGACTCCGGGCGAAAAGGTCAGCATGGTCATGGATGCCTCTGCCTCTTCTGCAGAGATCGGATGTGTAGATGTTTCCACCACCTATGATGCCATTATGGATCGCATGGATGCGGATGCTTCTCTGTCGGAAGATCTGAAGCAGAAGATGATCCACCATGTCATGAATGGCCGCTGGTTCAGTGATGCACTGGATGCACGCTATGGAAACCCGACTCTCTGGAAATAATTCTTAAACAAAAAAGCTTCCCCCGTGCGGTGTCCGCCGCACGGGGGAAGCTTTTTTGCTGTTTTATCCTATCTGCCCGAAGATGGTTGCGCTGTAAGGCATGAGCACGGCTTCGTGCTCGTACACCCTTGCAGGGCCGCGCCACAGGCTGGACGAGGTGCCGTCGCTCAGCAGCTGCCACCGGCCGTCGGGCAGGGGCACGGTCCTGCTTGTCTCGGTGGGGTTATAGAACACGCACAGCGCGCCCCAGGCCGCGCCGTCGCCCCACACGGCGGGCAGAGTCCAGCCCACCAGCGGCTGCTCCAGCGCGAAGAACTGCAGCGCGTCCGGGGCGTTGCGGTCGGCTCCGCCCAGCCGCGGGAACCTTGCCCGCAGCGCCAGCAGGCCCCGGTAGTAGTCCACCAGATGGTGATACTGCTCGGCGCGGTTCCAGTCCAGCCGGTTCTGCGCAGGTGAGGAACGATAGCTGTTGCCCACGCCCTTTTTGGTGCGGGCAAACTCCTCGCCCGCCTGCAGGAAGGGCAGGCCGAAGCTTGTCAGGTAGATGCCCGCCGCCAGCCGGTTCTGGGCCAGCGCAGTGCTGTCGGCGGCGGTGAACTCCGGCTTCTCGTGCCGCACGAGAAGCAGCTTGTCCCACAGGGTGAAGTTGTCGTGGGCGGAAACATAGCTCACGATCTGCCCGGGCGCGTGGGGCGGCAGCTTGTCGCTGCGGCACCAGGCGGCCACCGCCGCGCCGATGTCCCACAGGCTGTCGGGTTTGCCCTGCACATAGCCCGGCTCCCGGGCGTTGAAGCACCCGCCCTTGATGGCGTCGCGGGTGTCATCGCAGAAGATGCCCACCCGCTCGTCCAGCATGGCGAGATTGGCTTTGTTGGCTTCGTACCGGTGCAGCTGGCTGCCGCCGCCCTGCCACGGCTCGCCGTACATCAGGATATCCCGCCCGCCGGGCAGGCGGTCCAGCGCGGCGCGCACCGCGTTGATGGTCTCCACATCGTACAGCCCCATCAGGTCGAACCGGAAACCGTCGATGTGGTACTCCTGCGCCCAGTAGAGGATGGAGTCGATCATATACCGCCGGGCCATCACCCGCTCGCTGGCGAACTCGTTGCCGCAGCCGCTGCCGTTGGAAAAGCTGCCGTCCTCGTTCTGGCGGAAGAAATAGCAGGGCACGGTGTCGTTCAGGGGGTTCTCATTGCGGTACATGTGGTTGTACACCACGTCCATCACCACGCCGATGCCCGCCGCGTGGAGGGCGGCGATCATCGCCTTGCACTCCCGGATGCGCACTTCGCCGCGGGTGGGGTCGGTGGAATAACTGCCCTCGGGTACGTTGTAGTTGGTGGGGTCATAGCCCCAGTTGTACTGCCGCAGCAGGGGTCTGGCCTCGTCCACGCTGCCAAAATCAAAAATGGGCATCAGCTGGACGTACTTCACGCCCAGACGCTTGAGGTAGTTCAGGCAGGTGGGGTGCACCCCGTCGCCATGCAGGGTGGTGCCGCTCTGGGTAAAGGCCATGAACTTGCCGCGCCAGGCCGGGCGCACGCCGCTGGCGGCATCCTGCGAAAAATCCCGCACGCTCACTTCCCACACGGCCCGCTGGCTGGGCGGGATCACCGGCCGCACATCCCGCGCCCAGGCGTCCGGGTCCGTGCGGCCGAGATCTACGATCATGCCGCGCTGGCCATTGACGCCCGCCGCCCGGGCATAGGGGTCGATGGTCTGGCGGGCGGTGCCGTCCACGGTGACGGTAAAGGTGTAATAGCGGCCGTGCTGGTCGCCGGGCAGGTAGATGCTCCACACGCCCTGCGCCCCGCGCTCCAGCGGCAGGGTACCCATGCGGGCGCTGCCGTCGCCTTTGCGGTAGAGGTTCACCGCCACGCTCTGGGCCGTGGGGGCCCACAGGTGTAGCCGTGTGCCGGAGGGCGCATACTCCGGCCCCAGCGGGCCGGTATAGGTGGTCTCGCGGGCAAAGGCGTCGCTCTCGAACAGCGTTTTCAGTTCAGCAGGGTTTGTGGCGTTCATGTTCCTTCATTCCTTCTTGCGAATTTCCCATAGAGTAAGTGTAAACAACACAGCCGGGTTTTGCAAGGGTTTCCCACATAAAAATAGCACAAGGCCCCGGAAATTGCGTACCGGAGCCTTGTGCTGTACGGAAAAAATGGGAGATGTTCTGCCGCACCCTGCGGGGAACAGCATTGGCTGTTTAGCCTTCCAGCAGGTCCGTGTGGTCGCTGGTGACGACCAGCAGGGTAGGTTCATTGGCTTCCGTGTGCGTCAGATAGAACACATCACCCTCGTCTGCCAGAGCTAACAGGTCCGAGATCTGGAAAGAGCTGGTGCGCTGGCTGGTGGTGAACACAATGGTCTGTGCATCGTGCGCCTGCAGGTATTCCAGCGTTTCCATGGTGCCGGTCAGGGTGCCGCTGCTGAGCACAGCATCGATGAGTCGTCCGCCTTTACCGCCGCCGATGCCGGCCGCACCTTCAGAGCCAACCGCAGTGACCGTCGGTTCGTAAGCATCGTTGACACCTGGCACACCGGCATTCAGGCCGACCATATGTGCACCCGCACCGTCGCCGCCGCCAATGCCTGCACCACCGCCTTTTCCGTAGGCGTTGACGGTTCCGTTCAGGATATACAGGCCACTGCCCATATCGCCCTTGCCACCGCCGATGCCTGCACCGCCGTCACCACCGATGGCGGTCAGGCTGCCGCCGTCCTCGTTAGAGTCGTTGATATTCAGAGAACCGACACTTTCCGTCCGGTTCTTTTCCAGACCGGCATGGCCATCCCCGGCAAGCAGTTCATTTTTGCCGTCCAGTTCTATATTGACAACGCCGTTGCCCTGGATCGTCATACCGGCACCGCCGGTGGCTCCTTCAGAAGAAGTGTCCTCCCGCGCATCCACAGTCACATTGTCCAGAGTAACATTCACGGTTGCCGTTGCAGTTTTGGTTTTATCCGCCTTGACGGTGATGCCGCTTTTGTTCGCTTCACCGTTCGTGACAATGTCCACATCTTTGAGCGTAACGTTTGCTTCACCGTCCTCCGCATGGATGGTGATCGTGTTGTCCGTCTCGGTGCCATTGCTGGTCAGAGTGACCGGCGTTTCGTCCTTATAGTTGTCCAGCGTTTTACCGCTTTCGTTCGTGCAAAAGCTGCCGTCCGCATCCTTTTGGGTGACATAAGTGCTGCCATCGTTCTTGGCGTTCACGGTCACGCTGCCCTTGGTCAGGTCGTAAGTATCCGCAAAAGCCGCCGTGGCGCAGGACGACACCATTGCCAGAAACGTGGCGGTGGAAAGCACCCGCAGCGCCAATTTGCTTGATTTTGTACGCATAAAAATACCTCCTGCTCTCTTATTTTCATTCCCGGTAAGGCTGCTTTTACGGTGTTTGGCAACCGCAAATTGCCGAGCCGCCTTATCATTTTCATTATATACTCCCCTCCCCCCGTAAATCAAGTAAAAATAGCAGCAGCGGCGCTTTTTCTTGCAAAAATGCGCCGGGTACACTATACTGAAAGAAAACAATGACACGGAGGGCAAAGCCATGGCATATACCGACGATTGGGAAACCCTGATGAACGGTGTGTTCGGCGCGGGCGGCAAGCTCAAATTCGGCGGCGCACAGCCGGGGGAGAAGCCGCAGGCCGCAAAGCCCGCAGGCAGCCCCCTGCCGGACCTGAACGCCGCATTGCAGGAGAACCAGCGCCAGCTGGACGAGCTGCTGAAAAAGCAGAACGCCCAGCTCAAGGCCCAGGACGCCGCCGCGCAGTCTGCGCTGGAAGACAGCCGCCGGATGCTGCGGGACATGGAGGCCGACGGCCTGCTGGCCAAAGGCACCGCCGATGTGCCGCCGGAACAGCTGGGCAGCTTTGAGGGTCTTGCCGCCGAGGTGAAAAAGAGCGTCCTCGGGCAGGACGCCTTCGTGGACAGCGTGGTGCGCGCCATGCGGCGGCCCTTCGTGCTGGGCACCGAGCGCCCGGCGGCACGCAACGTGATCCTCATCTGCGGGGCACCCGGCACCGGGCGGCACTTCGCGCTGGCGGAGACGGCCCGCATCATGGCAGCGCGGGGCCTGCTGCAGAACGACCAGACCGCCGTGCTGGACCTTGCCCTTTACCCGAACTCCGGGGCCGAAAAGCTGTTTCTGCAGGACCTTTACGCCGCCCTGCACGCCCCCGGCGAGATCGTCATTTTTGAGCACTACGAGAGCTGCCACCCGGGCTTCCTCAAGACCCTTTCGGACCTGGCCGTGAAGGGCAGCGCCCCGCTTTCCAGCCGGTATCTGGTCAACAAGGAGGGCATCCTGGTGGACGCGGGCACGGCGCTGGCCCCGGGCGCGGTGAGCACCATCACCCCCTGCGGCAAGTACCTCGTTTTCTTCTCCCGCAAGGGCCGGGACGCGCTGGCGGATAAATTCGGCGCGCCCTTCGTGGCGGCGGTGGGCGATGTGTGCACCACCAGCGCCTTCGCCCGCGAGGACCTTGCCGCCCTCGCGGCCCAGCAGCTGAACGCGCTGGCCCAGAAGGTGAACACCCGCTTGGGCCTGACCCTCACCGCCGGGGCGGATGTGCGGGACTACGTTGCCGCTCAGTGCTCCAAGGAAAAAGGCGCGGCGGACCTTGCCGCCGCCTGCGAGCAGATCTTCCGCGCCCTGAGCGAATACTGCCTGCAGACCGACGCAAAGCTCACCGGCACCGTGGCCCTCACGGCCCAGCCGGAGGGGGTGTGGTTCAGCCTGAACGGGGCCGAGGCGCAGCCGCTTGCCGCCCTGCTGCCCGCCGAGTACACCGGCGCGGTGGACGCCATCCGCGCCGAGCTGGACGACCTTGTGGGCCTTGCGCCGGTCAAGGAGTATGTGTTCGGCCTGGCGGATAATCTGCAGGTGCAGCAGCGCCGGGCGGCGGCGGGCTTCAAGACCGCCAGCCTTTCCATGCACATGATCTTCACCGGCAACCCCGGCACCGGCAAGACCACCATTGCTCGCCTTGTGGCGAAGTACCTCAAGGCCATCGGCGCGCTCAAGGGCGGCCAGCTGGTGGAAGTGACCCGCGCGGACCTTGTGGGCCGCTACACCGGCCACACCGCGCCGCTGACGAACAGCGTCATCCAGAGCGCGCTGGGCGGCGTTTTGTTCATCGACGAAGCCTACAGCCTGTACCGCGGCGAGCAGGACAGCTTTGGTCTGGAAGCCATCGACACCCTTGTGAAGGGCATGGAGGACCACCGCGACGAGCTGGTGGTCATTCTGGCGGGCTACACGAAGGAGATGGAGACCTTCCTCACCGCCAACAGCGGCCTTGCCAGCCGCTTTCCGAACAAGATCGAGTTCCCGGATTACACCGCCGACGAGCTTTTGGATATCACCACGGTGCTGGCCAAGGGCAAGGGCTACCGGCTGGCCGAGAGCTGCACCTTCCCGCTTTTGGGCTACTACAAGCGCCGTCAGGCGCTGGACAGCCGCACCGCCGGCAACGGCCGCCTGGCCCGCAACACGCTGGAAAAGGCCATCTTCAACCAGAGCCGCCGCCTTGTGGCCGAGCCCGCCGCCGAGCTGGACCTGATTTTGCCCAGCGACCTGGAATTTGAGGAATAAACGATAAAAAGCAGAACGCCTTCGACGCTGGGTCGAAGGCGTTTTGCTTTATTGCCCGGGCAAGCAGTAAGGACTTTTTGTCTAATGACTTGCGTGTTCGTCTCAAGGCCGCACGGTTTTAGACGAAAACAGAAAAAGCTGAGAAGGGGAAAAAAATGCGCTGCAAATTTTACGTTGAATTTTACAGCACAGTGCGTTATACTAAGGCTGAAAGGAGTGGATATTATGCCGAACATCAAACCGATTTCTGATCTGCGAAACTACAATGAGGTGCTGCGGGACGTGGAGGAAGGCTCGCCGGTCTTCCTGACCAAAAACGGCCGCGGGAAATATGCCATTGTGGAGCTGCGCGATTATGAGAAAGCGCAGGCGACCATCCGCCTGATGAGCGAGATCGCCAAAGGCCGACGCTCCGGGGAAGAAGAAGGCTGGCTGAGCGTGGAGGAAGTGGAGAAATCGCTTGGGATCACACATGAATAAATTGCAGGTTTCAAAAGCAGCACAAAAAGATTTGCAGGAAATAAAAGCCTATCTCGCGGTCGATTTGGAAAATCCGGGGGTGGCAGTGGCTGCGGTGAGCAAGATCACGAAAAAGATACGGCTTTTGAAGGATAACCCGCTGATGGGCCCTGCGCTGACAGCCGTCACTGATGCAAACAGTGACGAACGATTTTTCGTCTGCGGGAATTATCTTGTTTTTTACTCTGTTACGCGGGAAAACATCTTTATTGACCGCGTTCTTTACGGCCGCAGAGATTACCTGCGGGTCCTCTTTGGCGAACAGGCCGATACGGTGCAGGCGGGCGAATTTCAGCCGGAAGAATGATACAAAAAGCGCGGCGGCACGTCCCGGCTGGGAGGCGCCGCCGCGGCTTTGTGAACGAAATAGGCTGCATTTCTCCTATAATTTATGCTATAATAAGAGCGAGGGAGGGATGATTATGATGGTGAATACAAACAACCTTGTTTCCATCACGGAAGCAAACCAGAATTTTTCCAAGGTGGCACGACTGGTGGACGAACGAGGCTCGGCAGTGATCTTAAAGAACAATGTGCCGCGTTATCTTGTGATCGAGTTCAATCAGGCGGAGAAAATGCAGGATGCTGACGATGAGGATGTGATGGCGATCTCTGCAAAGCTGATGAAAAAGAACCGTGAAGCCTATGGGGTGCTTGCAAAATGAAAAGGCTGAACGAGCGTCAGGTTCTTCGAATGCACGAACAGCTGCTGGCACAAACGGGCGGAATGCCCGGTGTCCGGGACGAAGGGCTGCTGCAGCACGAAGCGCAATAAAAAGCTTTTCGCCGAACCGCTTGCGCTTTCGTCTCAAACGGGGTGGTTTTGAGACGAAAACCGCACAAAGAAAAAGCGAGGGGGCTGTCCTGTCTGGGACAGCCCCCTCGCCTATGTTGTTCTTTGGTCTGTCTCCGGCCTGTGTTATGAGTGCAGGTCAGAGCAGGATGACCGCTGCGTTGACCACCAGGCCCACGCCGGTCGCGCAGGAAGCGGTGACCCAGACGATGCGGCCCAGGTCTCGGATCGCATTGGCGGCGCTCTTGTTCATATCGTTGGCGATGGCGTCAATGCCATTCTCCAGCCAGGTCTTGGGGTTGGCGTTGCGGTAATCACGGATCGCCGTGATGCCCTTGTACCAGCCGATGAACGGGATCCAGTTCAGGATGGCTTCGCTCATGGTAGCGTTTGCGCCGCCCTCGGTGTAGGTCATTTCTTCGCAGGAAAGGACATTATAACATGCAGGCATTCTCATCGTAGCTTCCATAATAACACTCCTTTTTGAAACAAAGATTTATTTCTGCAGCGCCGGACAGGGCGCTGACTCCGACGAAAAGATGCGGCCGGGAAGATCACTTGCGCAGCAGCAGGATGGCGCTCAGCGGGGCCAGGGCCACCAGCGTTGCCACCGATACGCCGTCGCGCAGTGCGTTGGAGGCAGACTGCTTCATGTCGGCGCCAATGTCGTCAAACGCACGGCCCAGAACGGTGAAGAAGTTGCCCTGCTTGTTGTCGGGCTGCGCCAGCCAGGCACGGCCCTGCTGGATGCCCCAGATGTAGCTGGAACCCAGCACACCAAAGCCGATGGTGGAGGTGACGGCGACAAGTCCGGTCAGGATGGCCGAACCGCCCTCGGTATAAGTCATTTCTTCCTCAGAAAGCACGGTATAACCAGCGGGAAGATTCAGATTCGTATTCATCATGCATACACCCTTTTCAAAAGATGATCGGTTCGATTTGTTCCAAGCACTCGCACCGCTGCAATATCCGGGCAGAGAAACCTCTCTGTACCGCCATTGTACAACAGCCGTCGTTTTTTTGCAAGAGGGTTCTGGGCAGGATGCGCAAAAACTGGAGAGACTTCCGAAAAGAACTGGAAAAATTTGTGAAAAAGGACTGCAATAATTCGCGAAATCGCTGATTGCAGTCCTTTTTTGTTCCGTTTCTTTGCCGGTGCTGAAGTTTCTCAGCCCACAACGCCTGCCCGGTAGAGGTAGGGGTCGCTCTTGAAGCTGTCGAAGCTGTAGAGCACCAGAATCTGATCGTAATCGTTGTCCGCGATCAGCTGGTCAAGGCCGTAGTTGTAATTGCGGAAGTCCACCACGTCGATGGCGGCGTAATTCGCGGTCAGGTAGGGCGCAAAGCAGTTGGCATAGCTGTCCTTGATGACCAGAATCTTCCCCGTCCCTTCGCCTTCAATGCGGCTCAGGCCGTTGTTGCCGTGCAGGAACATGGCGTACTTGTCGTACACGTTCAGCTTGTCGGTGTCGTACAGGCCGGTGGTCTCGCCGTCCGCAGGCTGGCCCGCCGCCGTGACGTTGTAGATGGTCAGGCTGTTGGGCAGGTCGTAGTACGTGATGGTGTCCGGCACGGCGTTCCAGGTGCGGGCCTTGGAGTAGTGGGTGCCGTAGAAGCTGTTTGCCGTCAGCGCGGTGTGGGCGGCTGTGTCGAACGGGGTCAGGCCCAGCTCCGCGCACAGCTGGCCGTAGGCGTAGTAAGCGCCAAGGGTCGTCCAGTGGTGGTCGGTGCGGTAGTAGATATATTCACTCTTGTGGGCGGCAAGAACCTGCCGCACGTCCACAAAGCGGCCTCCGGCGGCCTGTACGGCGGCGGAGAGCCGGTCGAGGTATGTGTCCTCGTCCAGCAGCGGGGCGTTTGCAGGCACATTTTCCTTGTAGATATCCGAGGCCGCCGGGGCCAGCAGCACGTTCACCTTGCCGGGGTACCGCTGGCAGAGCGACTCCACCGCGGCGGTGTTCTTGGGCAGGGTGCGGGTCTCACTGTCCAGCAGGCCGAAGGTGCGGGGGAACATCATGTGCTCTTTGCCCAGCAGGATGCCGCCGTTCTGCTCCTTCTGCAGCAGGGTGGTCTCCACCACGCTCTGCAGGCTGATCCACTGGTCGCGGCCGAAGACCTGATCCTTCACGTACTTCGTGTAGGCGGTAAAGTAGCTGTTCAGCCCCTTGGCGGAAAGCTGGGTCAGGGCCGGGCGCTGGCTGAGGGTGGTGTTTTCCATCTCGCTGTAGGCGCGGTCCGGCGTGATGAGGTCCAGCGCGAACAGGCCGACGAAGAACAGGCTGAACACCACCAGCACCGGGTAGTGCAGGAGCGAAGAAGATTTTTTGCTGTGCTTTGACATCTTCACGCCTCCTTAAAAGTTGAAGTAGAGGAACGGGCTGTTGGTGCTGCCCACGACGTAAGCAGTGGAGACCACCAGCAGGGCCAGAATGGCACCGCAGCGGGTGACGACATTCTTTTTGAGCAGGTTCCAGAACTTCTCAATGAGCGGGGTGCAGCAGACCACGCTGACAGCCAGCAGTACGCCGTAGTTGCGCAGGAAATACAGCGGCGACACACCGCCGGAGGGGATAAACAGCTTCTGGAACAGCAGGCCGAAGCTTACGCCGGTATCGTTGCCCACGAACATGGCCCAGCCCACCACCACTAAAAACAGCGTGTAGATGTGGGGCCAGACTTTGCCTTTTTCCAGATGCTTGAGCAGGAACAGCTTTTCGATGGCCAGCAGCACAAAATAATACAGGCCCCAGCAGATGAAGTTCCAGTTGGCACCGTGCCAGATGCCGGTGAGCAGTTCCACCACGAACAGGTTGAAGATCTGGCGCTTGAGGCCCTTGCGGTTGCCGCCGAGGGGAATATACACATACTCGCGGAACCAGCCGGACAGAGTCATGTGCCAGCGCCGCCAGAACTCGGTGATGGAAGCGGAGATATAGGGATAGTTGAAGTTTGTCGGGAAGTCGAAGCCCAGCATCTTGCCCATGCCGATGCCCATCATGGAGTAGCCGGAAAAGTCGAAGTAGAGCTGCAGGCTGTAGGCGAGGATGCCCAGCCACACCAGCGGGGTGGACGCATTGGCAAGGCCCACAAAGGTGGTGGAGGGGCTGTCCGCCACGCCGATGATATCGGTCCACAAAGCACCGATGGCGTCCGCCAGCAGCACCTTTTTGGCCAGACCAAAGGTGAACAGGGTCATGCCATCCTCAATTTGTTTGAGGCTGTAGCGGTGCTTGTAAACGTGCAGCTGGTTCGAGACATCGCGGTATTTCACGATGGGGCCCGCGATCAGCTGCGGGAACATGACCACATAGGCACCGAAGTCGATGATGTTGCGCTCGGCTTTCACATCCCGGCGGTAGACGTCGATGGAATAGGAGAGGGTCTGGAAGGTGTAGAAGCTGATGCCCAGCGGCAGGGTGCCGATGCCCTGAATTTCGGCAAAGGCGGTGCCCAGCAGGGCATTGGCGCTGCGCAGCACGAAGTTTGCGTATTTGAAGTAGAACAGCATCCCCAGACTGCCGACGAGGGCAATGAGCAGGAACGCCTTGCGCAGAGCGGGTTTTGCGTCAAAGTGCTCGATGGCAAGGCCGCACACATAGTTGATGAGGATGAGGGCCACCATGACCGGGAAAAAGCGCACCTCGCCCCAGCAGTAGAACACCAGACTGCAGAGGAACAGCACGGTATTCTTGAGCTTTGCGGGCGCGAGATAGTACAGCGCCAGCGTGATGGGCAGAAAGCGGAACAGGAAGATGATGGTGCTGAAAACCAAGGCGTCAGCCTCCTTTTTTACCTGAAAAAGCCGATGCCGAAAATGGCACCGGCTTTGGGTGGGTCAGATTCAGAACGGGACGATCAGGCCAGGGCGTTGTCCACGGCGCTGTCCAGATCGGCAGTGCACTCGTTGGAGGCGATCACCATGACAACGGTGTTGTCCTTGAAGGCGATGACCGCGTTCTCCACGTTGGTCTGGGCCTGGGCGAACTCGGCATAGTTGCCGTAGAAGGCCACCTGATCCTGCTGGTAGGTGTACAGGGCATCGGCAATGTCCTGAGCCTTGCCGTCGGCGGCTTCGATCACCAGCACAAGACCGGCGTCGCCGTTGTCGTTGCTCTTGACGCCCTTGTAGCTCACCACGTTCTCGGCAGGCAGGTTGAAGTCATACTCGATGTTCATGGCTGCGATCTCGAACTGGTTGGAGATGGGGTCCTGCTCCAGCAGAGCGTCGTAGATGCCGTCCAGCGCAGAGGTGCCGTTCTCGGCGGCGTTGTCCACCACGGAGGAGGCTGCCGCGCTGGAAGCGGGCGAGGTGACCTCAGCCGTGGAGACCGAGGACGGGGCAGCGGAAGAACTGCTGCCGCCGCAGCCGGTCAGCACAGCGGCGGACAGAGCGGCCACAGCCACGAAAGATGCGATTTTTGTGCGGTTTATCATAAAAAATTCCTTCTTTTGTTCAAAACATTCGCCGCCCTGCCGAAACAGCTTTTCTCCCAGGGCAGACTATTGTTATCTTACCATAACCGCGGGCAAAATGCAACGCAAATGGCCCCGGTTTTACGGATTTTTAACCGGTGACGCTCTCCCCTGCGGCCAGCTTTTTCAGCAGTGCCACGGCGTCCTCAAAGCACAGGCCGCTCTGGTTGATGAGGGCGGCATTCTCCGGGCCCACATAGCGCCAGTGCCAGGGTTCGTAGGTGATCTCGGTGACGGCTTCGGCGTCCTTCGGGTAGCGCAGGATGAAGCCGTATTCCTCCGCGTGGGCGCACAGCCAGCGGAAGGCCTCGGTGTTCTCAAAGCCCTCGTCAAGGCCGGTGTGTTCCGGGCTGTTCAGGTCGGCGGCAAGGCCGCAGTTGTGCTCCGAATAGCCCGGCGGGTTCACGATGGTGGCCGCCTGTTGGAGTGCCTCGTCCCGGGAGAGACCTTTCTCGAGAAAATACTGGGTCTTTTTGTCGTAGAGGTTTTTCTGGTAGTCCACGCTGCGGTAGCCGCTCTGCATCCAGACGGTCACGCCGTCCTTTGCGGCGGCGGCCTGCATGGCAAGGAAGGCGTCGGCGGCTTCGGTCTGCAGGGTCTTGTTGATGGCGGTGGCCGAGCCGCACTCCTTGGTGGTGAAGGTGTAGCCGTCCGGCATCTTGTTGGTATGATTCACCAGCACCATGCGGGGGTCGTCCAGCATGGCCTGGGCCTGCTGGGCCTGCGCAGCGCTGTCCTCAGCCTGTGAAGCGGCACTGCGGGCCGGGACGGAAGCGGCCTGCGGCAGGGCGGCGCTGCGGGAGAGCGCGAAGGAAATGCCGCCCACGGCCAGGCAGGCGGCGGCAGTCACGGTGAGCAGCCGCCGCACGGCGGGGCGCAGATGGCGGCGGCGGTGCGGGTGCCGGGTGGATGTGTTCATGCAAAAGCCCTCTTTCCGGTTCGATGGATAGAATTGCCCGTCTTCGGGCAGACTATGCCCGGAGGGGAACGAATATGAAACTTTCAGCACAGGAATATGCGCGCCGGGTGCGGCGCATCGGGCCGCATTCGCCCCTGGGGATGGACTGCCTGTGGGCCTTCGGTGTGGGCGGGTGCATCTGCCTGCTGGGCGAGGTGCTGCGCCAGCGGTACCTTGCCCTGGGGCTGGAAGCCGACCTCGCGGGCACCCTGACCAGCTGCAGCCTCATCGCCCTTTCGGCGGTGCTCACCACGCTGGGCTGGTACCAGAAGCTGGCGGCCAAAGCCGGGGCCGGGTCGCTGGTGCCCATCACGGGCTTTGCCAACGCGGTGGTCAGCGCGGCCATCGAGTTCAAGAGCGAAGGCCGGGTGCTGGGCACCGGGGCGAAGATGTTCACCATTGCCGGGCCGGTCATCGTGTACGGCACGCTGGCGGCGGTGGTGTACGGCGTGGTGCTGTGGGCGGCGGGCGCGCTGGGCGTCGCCCTTCCATCCTGAATACGGATCAGCGCGCCGAAAGCTTGCAGCGCAACGCTATTGTACCATAAAACTTTGCATTTGTTGCCGGAAAGGGGAAATTTTGTTCATGGTGAACCGCTGCGGGGATACCCTGCTGTTTGAAGCGCCGCCGGTGATCGCTGCCGGGGCGGCGGTGGGCGGCAAGAAAGAGAGCGAGGGCCCGCTGGCGGCGGAGTTCGACGAGCTTTCCTCGGACAACCGCTTCGGCCAGTCCGGCTGGGAAGCGGCAGAGACTCACCTGCAGTTGCGGGCCGCACGGCTCTGCCTGAAAAAAGCCGCCCTCCCGCAGGAGAAGGTCCAGCTGGCCCTTGCGGGCGACCTGCAGGCCCAGTGCACGGCGTCCAGCTATGCCATGCGGGAGCTGGGGGTGCCCTTTGCGGGGGTGTTCGGGGCCTGCAGCACCATGGCGGAAGCCCTGGGCCTGGGCGCAGTGCTGTGCAGTTCCGGGGCCGCGCGGAACCTGCTGGCCATGGCGTCCAGCCACTTCTGCGCGGCCGAGCGGCAGTTCCGCACGCCCCTGAGCTACGGGGCCGTGCGCACCCCCACCGCCCAGTGGACGGCCACCGCAGCCGGGTGCTGCCTGCTGCAGCCCCAGGGCGAGGGCGTGGGCATTGCTGCAGCCACCTTCGGCCGGGTGCAGGACTATCAGGTGAAGGACATCAACAACATGGGCGCGGCCATGGCCCCGGCGGCGGCCTCCACCCTGCTGCACTATTTCCGGGATACGAACACCGAGCCCCAGGAGTTCGACTGCATCTACACTGGTGACCTTGGCCAGGTGGGCAGCCAGCTGCTGCGGGAACTGCTGGCCGCAGAGGGCTTTCTGCTGAAGAACCATGTGGACTGCGGCTGCATCCTGTTCGACGCAAAGGAGCAGCAGGTAAAAAGCGGCGGCAGCGGCCCGGGCTGCTGCGCGGCGGTGCTGTGCGGGCACATCCTGCCGCGGCTGCGCCGGGGCAGCCAGAAACGGGTGCTGTTCGCGGCCACCGGGGCCCTGATGAGCCAGACCACTTTTTTGCAGAAGGAAAGCATCCCGGCGGTGGCGCATTTGGTCGAGCTGCGCGCGCCGGAAAAGGAGAAATGACATGAATTATTTCTGGGCGTTCTGTGTGGGCGGGGCGATCTGCGTCGCGGGGCAATTGCTCATCGACCTGACTAGCCTGACCCCGGCCCGCATCCTGACGGGCTATGTGGTGGCGGGGGTGGTGCTTTCGGCCGTCGGGTGGTATGCGCCGCTGGCCGAATTTGCCGGGTGCGGGGCTACCGTGCCCCTGCTGGGGTTCGGGCACCTGCTGGCAAAAGGGGTGCGCACCGCGCTGCAGGAAGAAGGTGCTGTGGGCATCCTCACGGGCGGGCTCACCGCTGCGGCGGCCGGCATCACCACAAGCCTTGTCTGCGGCGTGATATGTTCATTGGTGGGCAAAAGTCACGACCAGAACTGAATACGCAAAAGAGGGAGCGCCAGCAAGGCGCTCCCTCTTTGCATAGAAAAAGGATTTGTTTTACAGCAGCATCACCGCGCATACCACGGCCACCACGGCACCAATGGCAGCCGTACACCGTAAATTTTGCGGGATTCTGCGTCGTTTTTGTTCTGCTGCAGGTAGTAGACACCTGCGCCGAACAGCAAAATGCCGATAATGAGACCGATAATTGTGATCATGCGTTTTTCCTCCAATTCAGCAGCAATGCCGAGTTGATGATAACAAGCACACTGCCTGCGTTATGCACCAGTGCGCCGACGACAGGGTTCAGAATGCCGGTGATGGCCAGCGTGATGGCGATGAAGTTCAGCGTCATTGAGAAGGTCAGGTTCAGCTTGATGGTGGTCATCATCCGCTGGGAGAGGGCCATCAGGTGGGGCAGCTCCTTCACTTCGTCGTCCACAAGGGCGATATCCGCGGCGTCCACCGCAATGTCGCTGCCGGTGCCGCCCATGGCGATGCCTACCTCGGCCTTTTTCAGGGCCGGTGCATCGTTGATGCCGTCGCCGATCATGCACACCGGTTCGCCCTTCTGCTGGAACTCGTCGATGCAGCGCAGCTTATCCTGCGGCAGGCAGTTCGCACGCACTCCCCGGATGCCCAGCTGGCCCGCAATGAGCGCCAGCGACACCAGCACGTCCGCCTTGATGTCAAATTCGGTCACAAGGCCGATGATGGCTTCCAGAATGATGGGCACACCGCACAGGATGATGGCCGCCCACGCGATATCGAAGGGCAGCGGCTGGACGCCCGCCAGACTGAGCACCACCGCAATGCCGGAGAGCACCAGCAGGGTGATGTCTTTTCGGATGCCGCCCAGTTCCAACAAATGTTCCAGCGGCTCCATGAGCCGTTTGCGGAAGGGTTTCATATTCTCCGAAACATAGAACACTTTGAGAAGGCCCTTCTTTTCCTCCTGCACCCGAACGATCCTGAGCACATAGCCCGCACCGTCGGCGTAGGTCTGGAACAGGTCTTTCAGGGTGAGGGCGTCGGCTTCCCGCCGCTGCTGCGCCTTCTCGAGAGTCTGTTTCTGGCGGTGTTTTTTCTTCGCGGCGGCTTTCCGGTTTTTCTCCCGCCAATAATCTGCGTCTTCGTATTTTTCGAAAAAGCGGCATTCCTTCCCCAGGCAGTCGTGGGCCCCCATCAGTTTGCGGGTCAGCTTGCCGGGGTGGATGCGGTTGTGGCAGCAGCCCACCAGTGCCCGGAAGCTGACTTCGACGGTCCTGCCGCCCAGCAGGCGCGTGGTCACGCATTCGGCTGCGGCGTGCTTCCGCTGTGACCCACTCCAGATCGAACAGAACGTACATGCCAACGCCTCCCTGCGCTTTTTGCTTTATTAGCGCAAAATAAGCGGGCGCTGTCAATTCATAAAAAAGCAGCCGGGACCCTGCAAAGGGTCTCGGCTGCTTCCAAAACCGGTGTGTTCCGGCTTCAGCCCATATTTGCAAAACGCTCCACGGCCTTGGTGAAGTCCTGGATGGTCTTGTCAGGGTCGCCGTGCTCGATGCCGTCCCGCACGCAGTGCTTGATGTGGCCTTCCAGCACGACCTGCCCGCACTTGTGCAGGGCGGATTTTGCGGCGTTGAGCTGGGAGAGGATGTCCTCGCAGGGCACATCCTCGTCGATCATGCGGTCGATGGCCTGCACCTGACCGATGATCTTCTTCAGGCGGCGGTGCAGGTTGTCCGCGTCCATGCATTGTTTCATTGCAAAAGCCTCCATACGGGTGGGTGTAGTAGTATGATTGTCTTTATTGTAGCGGCTTTGGGCAAAATGTCAAGCGGACGGGCGGTTTCGGCACATTTTTCAACAGGTCTGCGCTAGAATGTGGAAAATATTCCGGGAGAGGTGATGTGCATGAAGCAACGCTGGACGACCCTTTTGTGGGAGCTGTGGGCGGCGCAGACCGTGTGCACGGCGGCGGCGTTCCCGCCGGGGAACCCGTTCATCCGGAGCCCGGCCTTTGCGCTGCCGGGGCTGGCCCTTGCGGCGGCGGTGCCTGCGGCCTGGGCCGCATGGGGGCTGCTGGCCCAGCCGCCCGAACCTCTGCCGCCGGAGCAGCTTCTGGAAGCGCCGCCGGGCTTCGACCTTGCCACTCTGTGCGACTTTGAGGCCGCCGCGCCCGGGTGACGGGCAAAACAAAAACCCCTGCGCCGGAGTACCCGGTACAGGGGTTTTGTTCGTCAATCAGAAAGCGATCAAGCGTTCTTGTTAGCACGCTTTGCCATACGGCTGATCTTGCGGCTGGCGGTGTTCTTCTTGATGACACCCTTAGCGCGAGCCTTGTCGATCGCGGAAACAGCAGCCAGGACGGTTGCGTCCTTGTCAGCGGCATTCGCATCGATGGCAGCGTCTGCCTTCTTGACGACTGTTTTCAGGTTGGTCTTAATGGCCTTGTTGTGAGCCTGCTCTGCAGCAGCCTGCACGACGCGGTCCTTCTGAGATTTGATGTTAGGCATTCGTTCCACCTCCTTGGCTACCTATAACAGCGCACCCTATGATACCATATTTCGCGTACCAGCGCAAGCGTTTTTTTGATTTTTGTTTGGAAAAGTTTTATTTTTCCCATACTTTTTGTGTCAGAGGGCCTTCTCCGGCCCCAAAATGAGCAAAAGAGGTGGGAAATATGCGTTCTACCGATATGGCCGACGAGCTGTTCGGCGCGGCAGATGCACTGCCCGGCGGGGTAAGGCTGGCCACAGCGAAGCGGGGCGGCGTCACGGTCACCCGGGTGGAGATCGCCCGGGAGGGCCTTGCCCGGCCCCGGGGCCGGTACGTCACGCTGGAGATGCCCAGTGTCAGTGTGCTGGACGAGCGGGACGCCGATGTCATCGAGACCTGCGCGGCCGAGCTGCGGGCCCTGCTGCCGCCGGAGGGCCCGGTGCTGGTGCTGGGCGTGGGCAGCCGCCGCATCACCGCCGACGCTCTGGGCCCGCGCACGGCGCAGAAAATTCTGGTCACCATGGGGCCGCAGCACACCCTGCCCGTGAAGGGCATCCGGCCGGTGGCGGCCATTGCGCCGGGGGTGTCGGCGTCCACGGGGCTCACCCTGCGCCAGCTGGCCGGGGCGCTGGTGGACGCGGTGCAGCCCGCCGCCCTCATCTGCGTGGACAGCCTGTGCAGCGCCGAGGGCGCGCGGCTGGGCCGCAGCGTGCAGTTCTCCGACACCGGGCTTTACCCGGCGCAGGCGGACCACGCAAAGCATCTGGACGCCGCATCCCTCGGCGTGCCGGTGCTGGCGGCGGGCATCCCCACCCTGATGGAGTCCGACGAAGGGGCCGACCTGGTGGTGACGCCCCGGGCGCTGGACAGCGTCATCGCCCACGGGTCGGCCCTGCTGGCAGGTGCCATCAACCGGGCCCTGCAGCCCCGGCTCAGCCTGACGCAATTGTGCTGGCTGACGGGCTGAAATGACGCATTCTGCGGGTTGTAACGGCGGCCTTTCCGGCCGTACCTTAAAAGAAAAGGCACCGCCCGGCTTGACAATGGGCGCGTGGTGGGTATCATAAAAAGGCTTTTCAGCAAAGAAACCATCAACCTCACCAGAGAAAGGAACACGAAATGACCAGTTTTTACACCGAAGAAGAATTGAAAGGCCTCGGCTTCCGGCACATCGGGAACGGGGTGTGCATCAGCCGCAAAGCCAGCATTTACGGCGCGCAGAACATCTCGCTCGGCGACCATGTGCGCATCGACGATTTCTGCATCCTGAGCGGCAGGATCGAGATCGGCAGCTATGTGCACGTTGCGGCCTACACGGCCCTTTACGGCGGCAGCGATGACTATTCCGGCCAGACCATGACGAACCCCATGGTGCCGGACGAATACAAGGCCGTGAAAAGCGCGCCGGTGCACATCCGCCGCCATGTGATCGTGGGCTCCACCAGCGTCATCCTGCCCGGTGTGGACCTGAAGGAGGGCAGCGCCTTCGGCAGCTTTTCCTTCATCAACCGCGACCCGGAGCCCTGGAGCATGAATGCGGGCATCCCGGCCCGCAAGATCAAGGAACGCAGCCGGAATTTGCTGGAGCTGGAAAAGCAGTTCACCGCCCTTCACAAGTCAAAATCACCGGCCGAGCCGGTGGCTTGAGTAAACCCTAGAACTAGCAAAGCCCCTTAAGAGGCCTTTTATTTACGGCTTGATTTCCTTGCTGCCCGTAAACGGGTCCACGAATTCCTTAAGGCTCAACTGATCGGCGATCTGGTCCTGTTGCAGCTGATTTTGGATGTATTCTTGAATTTTCTTTTTGTTCTTCCCTACCGTGTCCACGAAGTATCCCCTGGCCCAGAAATGCCGATTTCCATACTTGCCGTACTTGTTTGATTTGACCGTAAATCACCATTCGCCGATATTTTGGCGCAAATACGCCATGGTATTGACCTCTCCATGTCGTATGGCTTAAACTATCTACGTCTTTGTTCTCTTTCATTTCAAAGAGAAACCTCCCTGTTCTTAAAATGTGGTTGGCAAAACTCTATTCTACAGGGAGGTTTCTTCTTGTCTAGGGCTAAAGCCGTTTTTATTCCACCCGCTTAGCTGGTGGTTTTCTTTCGCTCAAGCACTCAAAAAAGCGGCGGCACCTCCCAGCCGGGAAGCGCCGCCGCTTTGCGTTCGTTATGTTGTTCCGTTCAAGCTCAGCTGTTGAACATATCCTTCAGCTTTTTGAAGAAGCCCTTGCGCTTTTCGTAGTTTTCTTCTTTCAGGGTGCCCTCAAATTTCTTCAGGGCCTCGCGCTGGGTCTTGTTCAGCTTCTTGGGGATCTCCACCTCGCACTTGACGTACATGTCACCGCGGCCGCGGCCGTTCAGGTACTGGATGCCCTTGCCGCGCAGGCGGAAGGTGGTGCCGCTCTGGGTGCCTTCGGGCACGGTGTACTCCACCTTGCCGTCGATGGACGGCACCTGAATGGTGTCGCCCAGCACGGCCTGGCTGTAGGTGATGGGCACCGTGACCCACACATCGTAGCCGTCGCGCTGGAACACCTCGCTGGGCCGCACCGTGACCATCACGATCACATCACCTGCGGGGCCGCCGTTGCTGCCTGCATCGCCCTTGCCGCGCAGTGCCAGGCTCTGGTCATCATCAATGCCTGCGGGGACAGACACCTCCATCGTCTTCTGGGCGGCCACCCGGCCGCTGCCGTGGCAGACCTTGCAGGGGTTTTTGACCAGCTTGCCTCTGCCGCCGCAGCGGGAGCAGGGCTGCTGGGTCTGCATCACACCAAAGGGGGTGCGCTGCTGCCGGATGACAAAGCCGCGGCCGCCGCAGTCCGGGCAGGTCTCGGGGCTGGTGCCGGCGGCGCAGCCGGTGCCGTGGCACTCGGTGCACTCCTGCTGGCGGGTGATGGTGATGTTCTTCTTGCAGCCGTGCACCGCCTCGTCAAAGCTCAGGGTGATGCGCACGCGGACGTCCTGACCCTTGCGGGCAGCGTTGGGGTTGGAGCGGCTGCCGCCGCCAAAACCGCCGAAGCCGCCGCCAAAGATATCGCCAAAGATGTCACCCAGATCCACGCCGTCACCGCCAAAACCGCCAAAGCCGCCCGCACCGGGGCCGCCGCCGTTCTGGGCTGCGTAGGCCGGGTCAACGCCTGCAAAACCGTACTGGTCGTACAGCTGGCGCTTTTTCGGGTCCGAAAGCACCTCGTTGGCCTCATTGACCTCCTTGAACTTTTCCTCGGCTTCCTTGTCGCCGGGGTTGTAGTCCGGGTGGTACTTCATTGCCAGCTTGCGGTATGCCTTTTTGATCTCCGCATCCGTCGCCGTTTTGGATACCCCCAGCACTTCGTAGTAATCACGCTTTTCCTGTGCCATATCCACTCACCTCTCCGGGAACGTTCTATCCGGGAAACGCCCCGGTCGGTTCCTCGCTCTATAACCAGCAAGAGCCGCCCCGGCCGAAACCGGAGCGGCTTTTGCTATTCATGCGTGTGTGTCCTCCGGTTTGGCCGGACACGCACCGCTCAGTTCAGTTGATCAGACTTCCTTGAAGTCGGCATCCACGACGCCGTCATCGTTGGGCTTCTGCTGGTTGTTGCCTGCGTCGGGGCCGGGCTGTGCGCCTGCAGCCTGCTGTGCGGCAGCGGCTGCCTGGTACATCTTCTCGAACACCTGGCTCAGAGCTTCCTGCTTTGCCTTGATGTCGTCCACATTGCCGGACTGCACAGCGGTCTTCAGGTCGGCCAGCTTTGCCTCGGCCTCGGTCTTCACCTCAGCGGGCAGCTTGTCGCCGTTCTCCTTCAGCATCTTCTCAGTCTGGAAGACCATCTGGTCGGCACCGTTGCGGATATCCACTTCCTCGCGCTTCTTCTTGTCGTCGGCAGCAAACTGCTCAGCTTCCTTCACAGCCTTGTCGATATCTTCCTTGGACATGTTGGTGGAAGCGGTGATGGTGATGTTCTGCTCCTTGCCGGTGCCCAGATCCTTTGCGCTGACCTTCACGATGCCGTTGGCGTCGATATCGAAGGTGACTTCGATCTGCGGCACACCACGGGGAGCCGGAGCAATGCCGTCCAGATGGAAGACGCCCAGGCTCTTGTTGTCGCGTGCAAACTCACGCTCGCCCTGCAGGACGTTGACCTCAACAGAGGGCTGGTTGTCCGCAGCGGTGGAGAACACCTGGCTCTTGTGGGTGGGGATGGTGGTGTTGCGGTCGATGATCTTGGTGCACACGCCGCCCAGGGTCTCAATGCCCAGGCTCAGCGGGGTGACATCCAGCAGCAGCAGGCCCTTCACGTCGCCCTGCAGCACGCCGCCCTGAATGGCAGCACCGACAGCCACGCACTCATCGGGGTTGATGCCCTTGAAGGGCTCGCAGTTCAGTTCCTTCTTGACGGCATCGTAGACAGCGGGGATACGGGTGGAGCCGCCGACCATCAGGACCTTCTTCAGGTCAGAGGGACGCAGGCCTGCATCCTGCAGAGCCTTGCGGACGGGGCCCATGGTGCGATCGACCAGATCAGCGGTCAGCTCGTTGAACTTTGCGCGGGTCAGGGTCATATCCAGATGCTTGGGGCCGGTAGCGTCGGCGGTGATGAAGGGCAGGTTGATCTGGCTGCTCATGGCGCTGGACAGCTCGATCTTTGCCTTCTCGGCAGCTTCCTTCAGGCGCTGAGCGGCCATCTTGTCCTTGCGCAGGTCGATGCCGTTCTCCTGCTGGAAGGCGTCTGCCATCCAGTTGATGATGCGCTCATCGAAGTCATCGCCGCCCAGATGGGTATCGCCGTTGGTGGCCAGAACCTCGGTGACGCCATCGCCCATCTCGATGATGGAGACATCGAAGGTGCCGCCGCCCAGGTCGTAGACCATGATCTTCTGGTCTTCTTCCTTATCGATACCGTATGCCAGAGAAGCAGCGGTGGGCTCGTTGATGATACGCTTGACGTTCAGGCCTGCGATGGTGCCTGCGTCCTTGGTGGCCTGACGCTGGCTGTCGTTGAAGTAGGCGGGCACGGTGATGACGGCCTCGGTGACGGTCTCGCCCAGATAAGCCTCGGCGTCAGCCTTCAGCTTCTGCAGGATCATTGCGCTCACCTGCTGGGGAGTGTACTCCTTGCCGTTCAGGGTCACCTTGTGGTCGGTGCCCATGAAGCGCTTGATGGAAGCGACGGTGTTCTCAGGGTTGGTGATGGCCTGACGCTTTGCGACCTGACCGACCAGACGGTCGCCGGTCTTGGTGAAGCCCACCACAGACGGGGTGGTGCGTGCACCCTCAGAGTTTGCGATGACGACGGGCTCGCCGCCCTCCATGACAGCCACGCAGCTGTTGGTAGTACCAAGGTCGATACCAATGATCTTGCTCATAATGAACTCTCCTCTCGAAAGAACAACTCTAATTGTTTATGTGATGCTCAAATGTTTAAAAGCGGATGTTATATTCAAAACCCTTGCGGGTTTTTGCGTTGTTACTCGGCCACCACAACGGTCGCATGGCGGACGATCTTGTCGCCCAGCTTGTAACCCTTCTGGTAGACCGTGATGACGGTGCCGCTCTCCTGCCCGTCCGGGGCGGGGATCTGCTGCACGGCGTTCATGAAGTTGGGGTCAAAGGGCTTGCCCAGCGCTTCGATCTCCTCCACGTGGAGAGCATCCAGCGCCTTGGCGGCTTTGTCCAGCGTCATGGTCACGCCCTTTTTGTAGTTCTCGTCGGTGGTGGGGGCGTTGGCCGCCATCTCCAGCGTGTCCAGAATGGGGATGATCTGGTTCACCGCGAAGGACACGCCGTCGTTGAACTTCTGGTCGGCTTCGCGGGTGGAGCGCTTGCGGTAGTTCTCGTACTCGGCCGCCATGCGCAGCAGCTGGTCCTTTGCCTGTGCGGCGTTGGCCTCGGCGGCGTCCAGCTTTGCCTTGACGGCTTCCAGCTCCCGGGCCTTTTTGTTGAACCAGCCGTCCTTTTTCTTGTCGTCCTTCGGTTCAGCCTTCTCGTCGGCGGCAGCTTCCTGTTCGGGTGCTGCGGCGGGTTCGGTCGTTTCCTCGGGAGCGGTTTCGGGCTGCTCAGCTTCCTGCGCCGGAGCCGTGTTCTTGGTTTCTTCGCTCATTCCAGGTCCTCCTTATAGATCACAGTCCGCCGGGGTGCGGCAGCCTGCGGGGTGTCTTTTCGTTTGCCGCTCATGCCCTCGCCCAGCTGGTCTGCAAAGTAATGCAGCAGCGGCATCAATTTCTGGAAGGGCATCCGGGTGGGGCCGATCAGGGCGATGGAGCCCCACAGGCCGCCGCCCACCAGATACCGGTCGCTCACGATGCACATGCCGGGGATCTGCGGCTCCAGGTCTTCGCCCAGCAGCACGCTCTCATTGCGGTCAGCCGGGGGCGCGATGAGGTCTGCGGCTTGCTCCTCGTCGTTCAGCAGGGTGAGGATGTCGCCCACCTTGCCGTCCAGCTGGGGCCAGTTGAGCAGGTACTGCTCGCCGCCCAGAAAGACGTGGGGCTTGACGGAATCCTGCAAAATGGCCGCCGCCGCGCTGATGACGGGCACCAGCTCCGGGTCGATCTGGCTGCACAGCTCTGCCAGCAGCCGGGGGGACAGGTCCACCGGTGCCACGAAGGTCAGGTTGCGGTTCAGCAGGGCAGCCAGAGCGGCCGCCGCTTCCCGCGAGAGCCCGGTGCGCACCCGCGCCACACGGGTGCGGACGTAACCGGCGGTGGTCACGGCCAGCACAGCCGCTGCGCTGCGGCCCACCTGAACCACTTCATAGTGGGCGATGCACAAATCCTCGGCACACGGGGTGCTGACGGCGGCGGTGCAGCCGCTGATGGCTGCCAGCGCCTTGGCGGCACCGGCGGCCAGCTTTTCCGGCTCGTGGTCGAGGCTTGCGAACACCGCATCCACACGGGCACGGGTCACGCGGTCCAGCGGCTGATCGCTGGTGAGCAGATTATCAAGGTAGTAACGGTAGCCCTTGGCGCTGGGCACACGGCCCGCGCTGGTGTGGGGCTGCTCCAGCAGGCCCAGCTTTGTCAGCGCCGCCATCTCATTGCGAAGCGTTGCGCTGGAAACCGCCATATCAAAGTAGTTTGCCAGCACGCTGCTGCCAACGGGCTCCCCTTCGAGACCATACAGCGCCACGATCGCCTGCAAGACTCGCTGCTTGCGTGCATCCATCGTCATAGCGCCTGCCTCCTTTTTGCGTTCGCTTTTGTTTGTTTAGCACTCCTTGTTCCTGAGTGCTAAGACCATTATAGCCAATTTTCCGGTGCTGTCAAGGGCTTTGCAAAAATGTTTATAAAGATTCATAATTCTGTCATAAAGGGGGTGTGTTCCTCTCAGGCGGGGCGGGGCTGAACCCTCTCAGTCACGCCTGACGGCGTGCCAGCTCCCCCGAGGGGGGAGCTTTATCCTAATAGGTACTACTTTCCCCCATTTTTCAGCAATTCGCGCAGTTTCGACCCCAATTCGTGCAAAATTTCTTTTCTTTTTGCCCGGTTTTTGGTATATTTATAGTAACGATACCCCTGTACAAAAATCACACGAAAGGAGCGAAAACAATGAAAGCAAAACGCATTGTAAGCATCCTGCTGACCGGCAGTATGCTGCTGTCCCTGCTGCCGGTGTCTGCACTGGCAGCTGCCCCGGTGTTCGATGCGCCCGCCCAGACCACGGCGAAAAAGGCTGCGCCCCTTGTACAGGAGGCCGACGCCTCCCGCAGCACCGAGGAGGAAGCCGCCACCCGCAGCAGCCGTGATTTGGACGCAGAAAACGGCACCGCCGAAAGCATTACTACCATCCAGCTGAACGCCGCTGGCAAGCCCGCAAGCGAGGGTGACTTTGGCAATTGGTACTACAGTGCTGACTCCGGTTGCCAGCTGGACACTGGCGTTTTTGCCCTGCAGCCCTCCTCGGAGCCCGAGGCAGAAAGCGCATTGAAGGCACGCCTTTTCCGCATTGACGATAACGCCGAGCTAGTCCGCGGCACCGTCGGCTGTGAAACCATCAATTATGGCACCATCTTCGACGGCATCTTCCAAGGGAAGGTGACTAACTTCCGAACCATCTCCGGCGGCACCTTCCAAGGGGAGGTGAACAACTGGGGCACTATCTCCAACGGTACCTTCCAAAGGGAGGTGGACAACCAGGGCACCATCTCCAACGGTACCTTCCAACAGCCTGTGAACAACTCCAACACCATCTCCGACGGTATCTTCCAAGGGAAGGTGGCTAACTTCCGAACCATCTCCGGCGGCACCTTTGAGGAAGTTGTCGAGATGAACGAGTCCCCCGACGGGGTCACAATTGAGGGTGGAACCTTTAAAAAGGGTATAAAGCTCAATGCTGGTGCGTGCTACCCCATCATCACCGACGGCCTGTTTGACGGAAAGGTTTCTGCCGCAGAAGGTTACTCCGGCACGCTTAGCATCCGCGGCGGCCTGTTTACCAAAGCTGTGGATATAAGCAACACCGGCCTGCCCAATCTTCAGATCACCGGCGGCTATTTTGTAAGTAAGCCCACTGTGCCGGAAGGCAGCGTCAGCTTTACCTCTGTGAGCGATCAGAATGGCGGAAACTTCCAAGTGCCTGTAAATAAAGGCTGGTCTAAAAACGGCTACAACGAACTTTATGTCCCCAGCGGATCGTCTGAGCAGCCCAACACCATTACCGTAAAGACCGCTGCCCCACTGACCGACTGCCTTGCAGGCGACGTATCCATTATGGATAGCGTACAGGCAAACGCGGACGGCAGCTACGCCATTGACGTGCATTCCCCGGCGTCCATCGTGCTGGTGACCGAAGAGCCCACACCGGGCGAACCCGGCGGCGAGCTTGACCCGGAGTTCTCCTCCGGCGCAGCCGCGCTCGGCATCGTGCTGGGCACTGCAGGTCTGGGTTATATCACCTATGTCTGCGGTTCTTCCCTGTACCTGCACTATGTTTTGCCGGACGGCTTTATCCCCTCCACCCGGCAGGAGCTGGCCACCGTCCTGTGGACGACTGCCGGTAAGCCCGACCCCGTAAGCACCGCCCTGTATACCGATATCCCCGCTGACGCTATCGAGCAGCAGAAAGCCGCCCGCTGGTGTGCAGAGCAGGGTCTGCTCTCCGACCACGGCGAAACCTTCGGCCCGGACACCAAGGTGACCAATGCCCGCATCATCCGCGCATGGAACAGCCTGAAAAAAGTGCCCGTGACCATTAAATAATCATTCTCTCATTCATCCTTTCATGTACACCGCCGCCCGGCTTGCTTCCACAGGCCGGGCGGCGGTGTTTTGGGTAACCCTCTCAGTCATCGCTGCGCGATGCCAGATTCCCCCTTTTGTCACCTGCGGTGACATTTTCCCCCCCCGGCCGGGGGAAATCTGTCCTCTCAGGGGGAGCTTTTTGGCATGGCGGGAAGGTTTCTTATTGCGTTTGAAACTTCAGCGACAGGGCTGACGGCGTGCGCCCTCTCAGTCACCTGCGGTGACAGCTCTCCCAAAGGGAGAGCCAAGGGCGCTGCCGGAAGCTTTCTCATTATGCCTAGTACTTTAGCATCGGGGCTAACGGCTTGGCTCCCCCTTCGGAGGAGCTGGCGCGGGAGCGCCTGAGAGGGTTTCAAATCGGCGGCGCGCATTTAAAATCGTACCGCCTTATTCCTCCATCTGCCTTGCCAGAAAAGCCGCCGCCACGCTCAGCGCCTTGCGCTGGGCATCGTCCGGCACAGCGGTGCGGTCCTCGGTGAGCAGGCCCACCGCCCCGGTCACATCCCCCGCTGCGATGATGGGCACTGCACACAGCAGCACCCGGGGCGAGCCTTCGCAGGGCAGCACTGCACGGTCGGCGGTGCCCTCGTTCTGGTAGGGCTTGCGGGCGTCCATGAGCTTTTCCAGCGGCAGGCTGATGCTGCGGTCGGCAAGCTCCCGCCGTCCGGTGCCGCTGACCGCGAGGATGCGGTCCCGGTCGGCCACGAAGGCGGTCAGCGCAAAGCTGCGGTTCAGCACTTCAACGTACTGCGCCGCCACGCCGTTCATCTCGCCCACGGGCGAATACTTTTTAAAGATCACCTCGCCGTCGCCGGTGGTGAAAATTTCCAGCGGGTCGCCCCGGCGGATGCGCTGGGTGCGGCGGATCTCCTTGGGGATCACCACCCGGCCCAGCTCGTCGATGCGGCGCACGATACCTGTTGCTTTCATGCTTTGGTCTCCTCCGTTCTGTTTCCTTGTTTGTGGCGATACAGTTAGTATCTGTCAGAACGGGAAATTTATACCTGCCGCCGCTGCGCCCCGGGGGAGCTCATTCTTCGCTCCGGCCCGCCCAGGCGCGCACCGCCAGCCACACGGCCGCGAACAGCACCCCCGCCACAGCCCAGATCCACCAGCTGGTGTTCCAGCTGTCGTGGCGGAAGCTCACGCCCAGGTACACCGCCGTCACGCCGCACCAGTAGGCCCCGGCAAACCAGCCCACCCGGCGGGTCACCCACTTGCTCTCCACGGTGTAGTCCCCGGTCTGCAGCAGCTTATCCAGCGCTTCCTTCTGCATCCCGGCCCGGATCAGCGGCTGCACCGAGATCGCCACGATGGCCAGCAGCAGGCACACCGCTGCCGCCATCCGGAAGTCGGAGCTGTCCAGCATCACCGCCGCCATCAGCGGCACCACCGACAGCACACAGCCCACCACGCCCCAGGTGCTTTGCCGCAGAAGGTGCGGGCCGCATTCCTTTTTCTGTTTTTCCACGATCCCGGCCACCCCGTAGCCCAGCTGGAACACTTCTTTTTCCAGATAGTCATAGCTTTCCAGCTGCATTGCCGCCGGGAGGATGAGCAGCAGGCCCAGCGCCACCAGCACCAGCAGAGTGATCATCCCGGCACCGGCCGCAAAGCCCTCGCGCGGGGTGCCGTCCGCCCAGGCACCAAGCAGCAGCAAGGCGATGGGGCAGAGGATGCACAGGCCCACGCCCGCCGCAATGCGCCCGCAGGCGGCCTGCACAAGGCTCAGGTAGTCGTTCGCTTCTTCCAGCGTCACCGTGCGCAGGGGTTCTGCCTCCGATGTGGGCAGCACCGCCGCCGGGGCCGCATCGGGCGCTTCGAGAGTGTCCTTCAATAAGTAATCGGTGGTCACCTCAAACAGCGCGCTGAGCTTTAAGATTTTGTCCAGGTCCGGGATGGACGCGCCGCCCTCCCACTTGGACACGGCCTGCCGGGACACCTGCAGGCGGTTCGCCAGTTCTTCCTGGCTCCAGCCATTCTGTTTGCGCAGCTGGGCGATCTTTTCCGCTAAAATCATGGTCTTCTCCTTTTTATAGGGTCGTATGGTTGACTGATACGAAATCACAGCTGTTTTTCTGCCCCCAGCATACCACATTCTGCGGTTGACAACTACCATTTGCGCTTGGAAATCTGTCAACCGGTGGTTGCAACCGGCAAAAAAGGCCCGGTTCGTTGTGTTTTGGCCCCGGTTCTGCTACAATGAAAGCAGATTTTTGCAAGAAAGGCAGGTGCCCGCATGGCACACATCCTCATTCTGGGCGGCGGTGCCGCCGGGCTGACCGCCGCGCTGGCGGCGGCCGAAGCTGCGCCCTCCGCGCAGGTGACCGTGCTGGAGCGCAGCCCGAAGCCGGGCAAAAAGCTGCTGGCTACCGGCAACGGCCGCTGCAACCTGGACAACACCGGCATCGCGCCGGAGAAATACTTCACGGCCGACCCCGCCGCACTGCGCCCGCTGCTGCAGGCCGTGAACGCCGCCGACCCGCTGGGCTGGCTGGCCGCCCACGGCCTGTACACCCGCACCGACGAAGCAGGCCGGGTGTACCCTTACTCCAACCAGGCAGCGGATGTGCTGGCCCTGCTGGAGCACCACTTGGCACGCCGCAGGGTGCAGCTGCGCACCGGCTGCACCGTGAGCGCCCTGGCCCAGAGCCGGGGCGGCTACGCGGTGCAGTTCCAGAACGCCGAGGGCACCGCCGAGACCCTGCGGGCCGACGCCGTCATCTGCGCCATGGGCGGCGCAGCCGGGCCGCAGTTCGGCACCGACGGCTTCGGCCCCCGCTTCGCCGGGCAGTGCGGCGGCCGGGTGGAACCGCTCTACCCCTGCCTGACCGCCCTGCAGTGCGCAAAGCCGGACAAAGCGCTGGCCGGCATCCGCGCCAAAGCGGCGGCTTCCCTGCTGGACGGCACCTGCGTGCTGGCCGTGGAGACGGGCGAAGTGCAGTTCACCGACTACGGGCTTTCCGGCATCTGCATCATGCAGCTGTCCGGCCTGCTTGCCCCGGGCCGCGGCCCGAAAGCCCCCGCCGTGGAGCTGGACCTGTTCCCGGCGCTGGACGAAGCGGCCCTTGCCGGGCTGCTGGCCGCCCACGCCCGGCAGGCGGCAGGGGAGCGCCCGGCCGACTTCTGGCTGGGCCTGCTGAACCCAAAGCTGGGCCGGGCGCTGTGGTCCGCCGCCGCCCTGCCGGACACAGCCGCCCTCACCCCGGGCCAGTGGCAGAAGCTGTCCCGCACCGCCAAACACTGGCGGTTTGAGGGGCTCACCCCCTGCGGCTGGCGGCAGGCCCAGGTGACCGGCGGCGGCCTTGCCCTGCGGGAGGTGGACACGCACTTCCAGTTCAAGGGCTGCCCCGGCCTTTACTTCGTGGGCGAAACGCTGGACTGCACCGGCAGCTGCGGCGGCTTCAACCTGCACTGGGCCTTCGGCAGCGGCATCGCCGCCGGGCAGGCGGCAGGCCGCTGCGCGGCCGCAGGGAACAGACCGCCCCAGAGCGGCCGGGACCCCCGCAAAAAGCGCAGCCGCTGAGCCGCTTATCCCATGCAGACAAACGAACACCCGCTCACCGTGGAGATGCCACAGGTGGGCGGGTGTTCTGCGTTTTATCCTTTCCGGTTTTATGCCGGTTCCTCTGCTGTTCCGGGCAGCGTGCCGCTCTTGTAGGCCAGGCCCCAGGTCTCCATCGACTTGATGATGGGCTTCATGGATTCTCCCAGCGGACTGAGGGCGTACTCCACCCGGGGCGGCACCTCTGCATAGACCGTGCGCACCACAAGGCCGTCCGCTTCCATGGAGCGCAGACTGTCGGTCAGCACCTTCTGGCTGATGCCATCCAAGTCTTTGCGCAGTTCATTGAACCGCCAGGGCCGCGCCAGCAGGTTCCGCATGATGAGCAGCTTCCACTTACTGCCTATGAGGGAAACGGTGGTCGCCACCGGGCAGGCAGGCAGTTCTTCTTTGGTTTTCATAGGGGCACCTCCATAGGCGTGATATCCGTTTCCAAAAGAATGTTATATGCATATTATAACCATCCTTTCCCGAACGCGCAAGACAGTTACAAAAAGGTGACCCGGTAATAAAAAGGTGCGGACTTTTCATCCGTACACCGCCGAATTATACTAAAAGCGCGGACAATGAAGTCCGCAAAACAATTTACGGAGGCAACATCTTATGGCACTTTCCAATCTGTTCGGCTGGGCAAAGAAGACCCCTGCCGCATCCGCCTGCGGCACTGCTACATCTTCTCTGAAAACACCTGCAAGCATCTGGATTCCATGAGCTGGGCCGAGATGCAGGAGACCTTCTATAACTGTCTGGATTTCTGCGCGGTGCATGACCGTCTGCCCTATTTCTATATCACGGGCGGTGACCCGATCCTGCACCCGGATTTCTGGCAGCTGCTGGAGCTGCTCAAAACACACAGCATCCCCTTCACGATTCTGGGCAATCCGTTCCACCTGAACGATGCCGTCTGCCAGCGGCTGAAGAACTACGGCTGCGAGAAGTACCAGCTGTCCATTGACGGCCTGCGCGAGACCCACGACTGGTTCCGCAAGCCGGGCAGCTTCGACACGACCTTGGAGAAGATCGGCTGCATCAACCGGGCGGGCATCCGCTCGGTGGTCATGACCACGGTTTCCGGCAAGAACATCGACGAAGTGCCCGGCATCATTGACGCGGTGGTGGCCGCAGGCGCGAACGTATTCGCCTTTGCCCGCTACTGCCCCACCAGCGGGGAGAAGGACACCGGCATCGCGCCCCTGCGCTACCGCCAGCTTCTGGCCGACTGCGATAAAAAGTTCAAGGAATATGAAGCCGCCGGATGCACCACCTATTTCAACAAGAAAGACCACCTCTGGACGCTGTACGAGTACGAGACGGGGGTATTCACGCTGGATGGAGTCTACGAGGACGGCATGATCTATGGCGGTTGCAACTGCGGCAACTGCCATCTGACCATCTTGCCCACGGGCGATGTGTATGCCTGCCGCCGGGTGCAGAACAGCAGGGTGGGCAATGTGTTCGAGGATCGGCTGGCCGATGTGTGGGTCTGCCAGATGGAGCAGTACCGGGACTACGCCCGCTTTGCCAAATGCTCCAAGTGTGAACTGCTGGCCTTCTGCCGGGGCTGCCCGGCTGTAGCCAGCGGCAAGAGCGGCGACTTCTACGCCGCCGACCCGCAGTGCTGGAAGGAGGTAATTTAATATGGATATTTTGCAGACGATTCTCCATCGCCGCTCCATCCGGCGGTTCGATACGCGCCAGATCGAAGAAGAAACCCTCCAGAAAATTTTGCAGGCCGGGCTGTATGCGCCCAGCGCAGGCGGACGGCAGGGCGTAATTTTTGCGGTCAGCCAGAATCGGGAAGTCAACGAGCGGCTGGGCAAGATCAAGCGGGCCAATTCCTATTTTCGGATGTCCACCGCCACGCGCTATGTTTCCCGCGAGCAGCCCAGCATCGTGGACGACGCAAAGCTGACCAACGCTTTTTACGATGCGCCCACGGTCATCACCCTGTTTGCCCCGAAAGATTTTCTCTTTGCGGCAGAGGACTGCGCCGTGGCCGCCGAAAACATGATGCTGGCGGCGGATGCGCTGGGCGTGGGCAGCTGCTATATCGGCCATGGTTGGACCGCCTTTGCTGCCCCCTACGGGCAGGATATCCTGCGGCAATGGGGCATCCGCACCGATTACTACGCCGTGATGCAGCTGCTTCTCGGTTACCCCCGCCCCGGTGACGCCCATCCGCAGGCAAAGCCCCGCAATAACGCACGGGTACTGCGGTTCTGATTTTCGCCAAACACGTCTGCTTTGCGAAGCAAATCCGTCTGTGCTTTTCTAATTTTGTCCCTCCGATCTCTGCATTTTTTGAAAAAATCACAGGTACAAGCCAAAAAGCCCGCATAAAACAAAAAAGACGACAAACCGTTTCTTTCAACGATTTATCGTCCTTTTGGTGCGCTCGAGGGAACTCGAATCCCTGGCCCTCTGATTAAAAGAATCCAAGGTGCATCATTCGTCAAATTTCAAAAGTTCGAAGAAACGTTATTTTTATCGTATCATCGTAAAGCATGTCTTTGCACGCACCGCATTATTTGCATACAGCGTAATGCTTTGCAACCGTTATCCAGCTATTCAGGTGTGCAAAAAGTGTGCAAAAATGTGCAGACGGGCAAAACAAAGCCCAATGGACAAATCAACCACCGGTTTTATGGCAGGGTTTAGGACATCC
>OBAI01000351.1_pt1 | contig 53720 bp, 45 predicted proteins | sample 1517461 | NCBI WGS metagenome assembly OBAI01 (sample SAMN04571696, study PRJEB22368) | human gut metagenome | biome: human gut; material: stool | host: Homo sapiens | place: Luxembourg | collected 2012-06-29
CCCCGCCACACTGCTCAACGGCGTGACGATGCGCATCCGCGCCGAGCAGGACGTGACCCGCGGGCGTGCCGCCATTCTGAAAGCCTATTACCTGCGCAATTCTCCCACCGATCTGAACAAGGAGGTCTTTACTGTGAGCCTGAACGAAACCACCAATGTGCCCTACATTCTGGGGCGGCTGTTCTCTGTGCTGGAAGCGGTGCAGAGCGATGCCAACCCCGGCATCAACACCACCATCAAAGACCGGTATTTCAATTCCGCCTGTGCCACACCGGCTCTTGTGTTCCCCACCCTGCTCAAGCTGGCACAGAAACATTTGCAGAAGCTGCCGGACGGCAAGGCGGTCTTCTACAACAAGCAGATCACCGAGCTGGCCGCCCTTGTGCCGGAAAGCGGCTTCCCCGCCCGGCTGAGCCTGCCGGACCAGGGCAAGTTTGAGATCGGCTATTATCACCAGACCCAGAAACGCTTTGAGAAGAAAAACAAGGAGGAATAAACCATGTCTGAGCCCATCAAGAACCGCTACGATTTTGTCATTCTGTTCGACGTGGAAAACGGCAACCCCAACGGCGACCCGGATGCCGGCAACATGCCCCGCATCGACCCGGAGACCGGTTACGGCCTGGTGACGGACGTCTGCCTCAAGCGCAAGATCCGCAACTATGTGGAAACGCTGAAAGAGGATGAAGACGGCTACCGCATCTACATCAAGGACGGCGTGCCCCTGAACCGCAGCGATGCTGCAGCCCTGACCGCCTGCGGCCTTGCCCCGGACGAAGACCTGAAAAAGGCCAAGCGATCCGACCCGGACATCGACCGCAAACTGCGCGACTATATGTGCGCGAATTTCTATGATATCCGCACCTTTGGTGCCGTGATGACCACCTTTGTAAAGGGCGCGCTGAACTGCGGTCAGGTGCGCGGCCCGGTGCAGCTGAGCTTTGCACGCTCGGTAGACCCCATCCTGCCGCAGGAAGTCACCATCACCCGCGTGGCCATCACCACCGAAGCCGACGCCGAAAAGAAGGGCACCGAGATGGGCCGCAAGCACATCGTGCCGTACGGCCTGTACCGCGCCGAGGGTTATGTCTCGGCCAATCTGGCCCGCAAGACCACCGGCTTCTCGGAGGATGACCTGCAGCTGCTGTGGCAGGCCATCCTGAACATGTTTGAGAACGACCACAGCGCCGCCCGCGGCAAGATGGCCGTGCGGGAGCTGATCGTGTTCAAACACGATTCCGAACTGGGCAACGCCCCCTCCTACAAGCTGTTTGATGCCGTCAAGGTCCAGCGGAAGGAGGATGTCATCGCGCCCCGCAGCTATCAGGATTACACCGTCACCGTTGCGGACACCCTGCCGGACGGCGTGACCTGCGAGAGGTTCAACTGATGGACGCGCCGGACGACTACCTGCTGATGTCCGGCATCCAGCACTTTGCCTTCTGCCGCCGTCAGTGGGCATTGATCCACCTGGAGCAGCAGTGGGCGGAAAACCTGCGCACCACCGAAGGGCAGCTGGACCACGCCCGCTGCCACGACGATACCCAGACCGAGCGCCGCAAAGATCTGCTCATCACCCGTGGAATGCGGGTGGTCAGCCATCGGCTGCGGATGTCCGGCAACTGCGACGTGGTGGAATTTCGGGCCAGCGAGGCGGGCATTCCCTTGCAGAACACGCCCGGGCTCTGGCAGCCATATCCGGTGGAGTATAAACACGGGCACGCCAAGGAGACCGACGCCGACCGGCTGCAGCTCTGCGCCCAGGCCATGGCGCTGGAGGAAATGCTGGTGTGCCGCATCCCGGAAGGTGCGCTGTATTACTGCGAGACCAGGCGCCGGGAGGTGGTGCCGTTCACGGAAGAACTGCGCGCCGCCACCCAGCGCATGGCCGACGAAATGAACCAGTATTTCGCCCGCGGCTACACCCCCAAGGTGAAGCCCGGCAAGCACTGCAACGCCTGCTCGCTGAAGGAGCTCTGCCTGCCCGTGCTCTGCCGGAACGCGGACGCAAAGGCCTATCTGCGCAGCCATCTGGACGAAGCGGCCACGGAGGTGACACCATGCGGCAATTCCTGAACACCCTGTTCGTGCTGAACGAAAGCGCCTACCTCTCGCTGGACGGCGAAAATGTGGTCGTCAGCTGCGACAAGGCCGAAGTCGGCCGAGTGGCGCTGCACACGCTGGAAAGCATCCTCTGCTTCAGCTACGCCGGTGCCTCCCCCGCCCTGATGGGCAAGTGCGGCCGTCTGGGCATCGACCTGTGCTTTTTCTCACCGCAGGGGCGCTTTCTGGCCCGCACGGTGGGCGAGGAACGCGGCAATGTTCTGCTGCGGCAGACGCAGTATGAAGTTTCGGCCAGCGAGGCCCGCAGCTGCACCTACGCCCGCAATTTCATCCTGGGCAAGGTTTACAATGCCCGCTGGGTGCTGGAGCGTGCCACCCGCGACCACCCCCAGCGGGTGCCGGTGGAGCAGCTCAAGCAGACCAGCGCACAGCTGGCCGCCGCACTGCCGCTTTTGGAGACCTGCGAAGATTTAGAGCAATTGCGCGGTCTGGAAGGCGAAGCAGCGCAGCGGTATTTCGACCGGTTCCATGCGCTGATCCTGCAGCAGAAAGAGGATTTTGCTTTCACCTCCCGCAGCCGCAGACCGCCGCGGGACAACGTGAACGCGCTGCTGTCATTTGCGTATTCCCTGCTGGCCAACGACTGCGCCGCCGCGCTGGAAGGGGTCGGGCTGGACCCTTATGTGGGCTTCCTGCACCGCGCCCGCCCCGGACGGCGCAGCCTGGCGCTGGACCTGATGGAGGAGCTGCGTGCCGTCTACGCGGACCGGTTCGTGCTCTCCTGCATCAACCAGAAGGTCGTAAACGCGAAACAGTTTGAAAAGCAGGAAAACGGTGCCGTTCTGCTGACCGAGGATGGCCGCCGCGCCTTCCTGCACGCCTGGCAGCTGAAAAAGCGGGAGGTCATCACTCACCCTTTCCTGAAAGAAAAGCTCAGCTGGGGTCTTGTGCCCTATGTGCAGGCGCTGCTGCTGGCACGGACTTTGCGGGGCGATCTGGACGTATATCCGCCGTTTTTCTGGAAGTGAGGTGCTGTTCATGCTGGTTCTCATCACCTACGACGTCAACACCGAAACGCCTGCAGGCCGCAAGCGCCTGCGCAAGGTGGCGAAGAAATGCGTCAACCACGGCCAGCGGGTGCAGAACTCGGTGTTCGAGTGCCTGCTGAACGCTTCGCAGTACGCCGTTTTGAAGGCCGAGCTGACCGCGCTGATCGACCCTGCACTGGACAGCCTGCGGTTCTATCAGCTGGGCAACAACTACCAGAGCAAGGTGGAGCATGTCGGCCTGCACCCCGATTTTGCGCAGGATGACGTGTTGATGTTCTAGCATCCCCCGCCGTGCGAGGCACAAGCTCCCATGGTTTCCCCGGGCGCTTCGCACTGCAAAAACAGACACCTTAGCACGATTTGTTTTGCATTTCGCCGGAGCCTTCGTAAAGTTCCTTTTCAAATTGTGCACAAGTGTGTATAATGGAACAAACGTGGCGGATTTTTTCGCCGCTTTTGCTGTCGCCCTCCTCGCGGAGGGCGTGGATTGAAATCTCGGCTCCTTGTACATGATGTGTGAGCTGGGCAATGAGTCGCCCTCCTCGCGGAGGGCGTGGATTGAAATCGATGATGTCCGAGAGCAGCTTCGCGCCATGCTGGCGTCGCCCTCCTCGCGGAGGGCGTGGATTGAAATCGTTATCTGTTATCTCAATATCCTGCTCTCCGCCGTCGCCCTCCTCGCGGAGGGCGTGGATTGAAATATCATATGTCATTGTAACGAAAATCACGTTATCCCGTCGCCCTCCTCGCGGAGGGCGTGGATTGAAATGCTTCCATCTGCGTAGATTTCGCGATTGTATACCGTCGCCCTCCTCGCGGAGGGCGTGGATTGAAATGCGATTGTATACCGGCTGTTCGCCCAGTGCCGCTAGGTCGCCCTCCTCGCGGAGGGCGTGGATTGAAATTCCTCCTGTTACTGGATTTACGCCCTTTATGATTGGTCGCCCTCCTCGCGGAGGGCGTGGATTGAAATTAAAAAAAAAATTTAAAAAAAGCTTGACAAAATGGTCGCCCTCCTCGCGGAGGGCGTGGATTGAAATATCATGCAAGGGCTTAGTATGCTAACAAACATTGCAGTCGCCCTCCTCGCGGAGGGCGTGGATTGAAATTTTTGGCTCTTACTGCTCTTAGCTCGTCAGACTGAGTCGCCCTCCTCGCGGAGGGCGTGGATTGAAATTTTTGGCTCTTACTGCTCTTAGCTCGTCAGACTGGTCGCCCTCCTCGCGGAGGGCGTGGATTGAAATAACAGTACTCTGGGTGGAGTGGAAGCAAAAGCAGGTCGCCCTCCTCGCGGAGGGCGTGGATTGAAATATCATGCAAGGGCTTAGTATGCTAACAAACATTGCGTCGCCCTCCTCGCGGAGGGCGTGGATTGAAATTAAAACGACTCAGAAAAGCATACAAGAAACCAATAAGTCGCCCTCCTCGCGGAGGGCGTGGATTGAAATAAAAGAACTTGCCAACAAACTAGATGCAATCGTACGTCGCCCTCCTCGCGGAGGGCGTGGATTGAAATAACAGACCGCGCAATCAAAGCAACAGACAAAACCGGTCGCCCTCCTCGCGGAGGGCGTGGATTGAAATCAGTAATGGATAACTGTTATCTGGACTACTACTGTCGCCCTCCTCGCGGAGGGCGTGGATTGAAATCATGCGGACAATGCATAGGGTGCAGAATCCGCAAGTCGCCCTCCTCGCGGAGGGCGTGGATTGAAATTCGTTATGATTTGCTCGAGCGAAGAACATTTTTTGTCGCCCTCCTCGCGGAGGGCGTGGATTGAAATACAAACATGCCCAGCACGCTGGCAGAAGCACAGAGTCGCCCTCCTCGCGGAGGGCGTGGATTGAAATTTTTGCAACATTTTTTGCAGATATCCCGTTTACTGTCGCCCTCCTCGCGGAGGGCGTGGATTGAAATGCGTTGCCGGATTCGGCATCCTATGCATTGCCCGGTCGCCCTCCTCGCGGAGGGCGTGGATTGAAATAAACATTTGGCTCTCCTTTTTAGCCCTCCTTGTGTCGCCCTCCTCGCGGAGGGCGTGGATTGAAATTCCGCTTTGGTAGTTGTATGCCTGCTGTAGCCACGTCGCCCTCCTCGCGGAGGGCGTGGATTGAAATAAGACCCTGCTGATAGGTCCGGTCGTGTCTTACACGTCGCCCTCCTCGCGGAGGGCGTGGATTGAAATATTGCTTTTTTAACTATGCGCTCTTTTGTCTTGGTCGCCCTCCTCGCGGAGGGCGTGGATTGAAATACGGTATCTGCTGCCGCCTCTTGCTAGCGCTTCGTGTCGCCCTCCTCGCGGAGGGCGTGGATTGAAATATGTTGACGTGGTATCTTCCGCCGCCTAGATATTGTCGCCCTCCTCGCGGAGGGCGTGGATTGAAATAGGAGAAAAAGAGCGTAAACAGTACGTCAGAGCAGTCGCCCTCCTCGCGGAGGGCGTGGATTGAAATTTGCTGAATGTTGATAGGGGTCGTTTCCATTAGGAGTCGCCCTCCTCGCGGAGGGCGTGGATTGAAATACAAGCTGTCTGCCGTACCCGCAGAGAGGGCCTGAAGTCGCCCTCCTCGCGGAGGGCGTGGATTGAAATTGTGAATGCTCTGATAGGTGCGTTGCCTGTCAGTGGGTCGCCCTCCTCGCGGAGGGCGTGGATTGAAATTTCGTACCGGCACGACTGTTGTGGGACCACTTCGGTCGCCCTCCTCGCGGAGGGCGTGGATTGAAATTGTGTCTGTCAACTGTTATCTTCCTCGGCCGCTGCGTCGCCCTCCTCGCGGAGGGCGTGGATTGAAATTGCGGAGTCGGCAGACAGCTGGTAAAGTAGTCTTTGTCGCCCTCCTCGCGGAGGGCGTGGATTGAAATTTGCAAAATGCAATGCAGGTGATCAACACCGCAAGGTCGCCCTCCTCGCGGAGGGCGTGGATTGAAATCGCTGAAGTCCTTGGAGCCGCTGCCGCTCAGTATTGGTCGCCCTCCTCGCGGAGGGCGTGGATTGAAATCGCTTTGCAGGTTGTTTGCTGTCTGTGCCTGTCCGTCGCCCTCCTCGCGGAGGGCGTGGATTGAAATTGGCTTCTCCTTTTCATACGGCTTGAAGATTTTCGTCGCCCTCCTCGCGGAGGGCGTGGATTGAAATGGTAAAGCCGTCCAGCTCGTACAGGATGTAGTGCAGTCGCCCTCCTCGCGGAGGGCGTGGATTGAAATTTTCGGTCGGTGCGGCCCTCGAACACCCAGTACTGTCGCCCTCCTCGCGGAGGGCGTGGATTGAAATTGGAACTGCGAACCAGTGAACTGAAGCGGCGGCAGTCGCCCTCCTCGCGGAGGGCGTGGATTGAAATTCCATGGTCTACCTCCGTTTTCCCTCGGTCTGGTGTCGCCCTCCTCGCGGAGGGCGTGGATTGAAATTGAATTTGGTTAGAATGGAGCAAAAACGGGGTTGGTCGCCCTCCTCGCGGAGGGCGTGGATTGAAATACCCTGCCACGCCGACCACCAGCGGCGGCAGTTGGGTCGCCCTCCTCGCGGAGGGCGTGGATTGAAATGCCCTCCACGCTTTCCAGACCGCCGCCGGGCGTGGTCGCCCTCCTCGCGGAGGGCGTGGATTGAAATTTATAAAAACTCTGACGTTTTGCAGCTTGCCGCAAGTCGCTCTCCTCGCGGAGGGCGTGGATTGAAATCAAAGAGCCAACGACCTGCCAGAAAGCCCCGCAGGTCGCTCTCCTCGCGGAGGGCGTGGATTGAAATCCGAAATCGTGTACGATTGGATTTACGCCAAGGGGTCGCTCTCCTCGCGGAGGGCGTGGATTGAAATGGAGAAGGTTTTGAGCTTGATGAGCAAGGACGCATTGTCGCTCTCCTCGCGGAGGGCGTGGATTGAAATTTTGAGGCACTCCAGCCGCTGGCAAAATGGGCACGTCGCTCTCCTCGCGGAGGGCGTGGATTGAAATTTCGAGCAGTAGCGACCAGAGGGAGCGTAGCCGCGTCGCCCTCCTCGCGGAGGGCGTGGATTGAAATACGGTATCGACTGCCACCACGGGCCAGCTCTTCAAAGTCGCTCTCCCCACGGAGAGCGTGGATTGAAATCACACGCCGGTGACGGTCAGGCCGTCAAGGCTGCGTCGCCCTCCTCGCGGAGGGCGTGGATTGAAATATGGGAGAAGTCGAAGATACACCGTGGATGCCTAGTCGCCCTCCTCGCGGAGGGCGTGGATTGAAATCAGACGCCAGTGACGGTCAGGCCATCAAGGCTGCGTCGCTCTCCTCGCGGAGGGCGTGAGTTGAAACGCTCCCCGCACAGATACGTTGCATGGCATCGTCCACCTCCTGTTTCAGGCCCATTCGGGGCGGGCGGAAAGGCCTTCACGGGCAAGAAAAAACCACGGTGCATCTCTGCACCGTGGTTTTTTTGGCGGCGGCATATTGAACTGCCGGGCGTATGAATTTTGTTTTTCTGTTCTCTGCTGTGTCCGGCAATGGGCTTTCGTCTGCGATCAGCGCTTCTTCTGGGTGCCCTTGCCCACCGGGCCGCGGGGGCGGCGCTCGGCGGCCTTGGACTGCAGCGCGGCGCTGCGGGTCTGGGCGCGGCCCTTGGCAGCGGCGGCACGCAGGCCATTGATCTCGGCCTTGGTCAGCTCGCGGTAGGTGCCGGGCTTGAGCATACCCAGCTTGACGACGCCCTCAGCGTTGCGCTTCAGGCGCACCACCTCAAGGCCTACGGTCTCACACATGCGGCGGATCTCGCGGTTCTTGCCCTCTTTCAGGGTCATTTCCATGACGGTGCGGCCCGGCTCGTCGGTGACAACGTTGATGGCGCAGGGCATGGTCTTGGTGCCGTCGTCCAGCACGACGCCGCTGCTCAGCTTCAAGATCTGACTCTCGTCGGCACGGGGCTGCACGGTGACGCGGTACAGTTTGGAGATGCCGCCGGACGGATGGGTGACGGCCTGCGCAAAGGCACCGTCGTTGGTCATCAGCAGCAGGCCCTCGCTGTCCTTATCCAGACGGCCCACCGGGTACAGGCGGGCCGGGATATCGCTCACCAGCTCCATGACCGTCTTGCGGCCCAGCTCGTCGCTGGCGGTGGTCACATAGCCGCGGGGCTTATACAGGGCCAGATAGTACAGCTGCTGGTCCTTTTTGATATAGATGCGCTCGTCATCCACATGCAGCACATCGCGGTTGGGGTCCATTTTGTCGCCCACCTTCACGGGGTGGCCGTTGACCTTGACGCGGCCCTCGGCAATGATCTGCTCGGCTGCGCGGCGGCTACACAGACCCTGCTCCGCCATGATCTTCTGAATACGTTCTTCTGCCATAATCAAAACTCCTTGTGCGCCTCCCGGCGCTCAAAATGCGCACTGCTCCCCTGTTTTGAGGCACAGGTGCGCCTGTATCAAAAACTGCGGGTCGGAAGCCCGCAGTTACGGCTTGGGTTTACTGCTCTGCCGGAGCAGCAGGTTCTTCTTTCTTCTCGTCCTTCTTGACCATAGAGGCCAGCTTGTCCACCAGCTCCGGCAGCATGGTCAGGGCACGGTCGATGGTATTGGACGTATCCGACAGCTGGATGGTGCGCACGCAGCCATCCTTCACCACGAGAAATGCCACGGGCTGGATGTTCACGCCTGCGCCGGAGCCGCCGCCGAACAAATCCTTATTGGCGGCGTTCTTGCCGTCGAAATCGGTGCCGCCGGATGCAAAGCCAAAGCTGACCTTGGACACCGGCAGGATGGTGGTGCCGTCCTCGGTGGTGATGGGCTTGCCGATAATGGTGTTGGAATCCACCATCTGGTGAATTTTCTCCATGGTAACGTTCATCAGGCCCTGAATGGGATGCTCAGCCATAAAACAGCTCTCCTTTATCGTTTGATGCGGGCAAGTGCCCGTTGTCTGCAGATTCCGATACACTTATAGTGTACCACATTATAAGAAGATGTCCAATACTTTTTTGCGCCAGAACTCATACAAAACGCGCAGAGCCGCAATGACGATGAACAGCGCCTGCGCGCTGATACGGCAGGACACCCGGTCTTCCACGGCAGGCTGCCCGCTGCCGAAGTCCGGCAGGATGCGCAGCTCGTCGAACTGCAGCCAGATGAAGCGGTCCAGCACGCCCAGCACCGGGTACAGCCATGCCTGCAGTTTGCCATAGCTGCGGGCGGCGTCAGCGGGGTCGGCCCCGCGCACACCGAGACGCACCTGGATCTTCGTGAAGCGCAGGGCACCGAACACGGCCTTCATCAGGGTGCCCGCACCTTTCAGCATAGTGCAGACGATCTCCAGCGTGATCTTTGCCTTTTTGCGCGGCTCCTTGGGCTTGTTTGCTTTGGCTGCATCGGCGGCGGCCTTTTTGCGGGCCTTTTCCTCCGCTTTTTTCCGCTTGCGCTCGGCCCGCCAGGCGGCGAACTTTGCTTTGATCTTGCCGAAGCCTTTCGGCGGCTCCGGGTTTTCCGGCGCGGGGGGCGGCTCCGGCTTCGGGTACTGGAACACCGGGAAGGTGATGCCCAATGCACCGGCCTTCACCGTCAGCGTACCGTGCTCCCAGCACACATCGGCGCAGAAGGGGCAGAGCAGCAGCAGTGCGGCCAGCGCCAATATGACCAGCAGCAGGATGCCGATGGCCTTTAACAGAAAGAGCAGCACTGCGCCCAGCGCAGCGAAGAATGCTCCCATGCGTCACCCCTCCCCTTCCTGCGGTGCTGCGCCGCTTTGTTCCGGCGTCTGCGGGCCGTGCACCGGCGGCAGGTCGGCCAGACTGGAAAGGCCGAACACCCGCAAAAAGGTGTCGGTGGTGCGGAAGCTCACCGGCCTGCCCGGCAGGTCAAGGCGGCCGGCTTCCTCAATGAGGCCCTTTTCCAGCAGGCCCGACACGCTGGACGAGGAATCCACGCCGCGCACCTGCTCGATGAAGGCGCGGGACACCGGCTGGTTGTAGGCGATCACGGTCAGGGTCTCCATGGCGGCGGGGCCAAGGGGCACCGAGCGGCGGCTGTCCAGCAGGCGGCGCACGCAGTCGGCCCACTCGGTCTTGGTGGCCAGCTGCCAGCGGGTGTTCAGGTGCAGCAGGCACAGGCCGCTGTCCTCCCGGGTATAGCGCTCCCGCAGAGCTTCCAGCGCGGCTTCCACGCTGAGCTGCGGCAGCTGCACCGCCTGGGCCAGCTTGTCCGCACTGATGGGTTCCCCACAGGCAAACAGCATGGCCTCCACGGCGGCGCGGATCTGTTTCTGGTTCATTTCGTCTCCTTATCCCGTTGGATGCGGCCCCGCTGCATGGTCAGGCCGCCTGCGTCGTCCAGCGTCACGCGGCCGCCGCGCACCAGCTCCAGCAGGGCCAGAAAGGTGGCCACATTGGTGCTGCGGGTCTGCTGGCGGCTGAACAGCTGGCTCATCTTCGCCGCTGTACCGCCGATGAGCCGCCGCAGGATGTACACCACCCGGCTGGTGACCGACACCACCGGCGCGGTGACCAGCGGCTCGAACTGCTGCTGGGTGGGTTCGCGGCGCAGCCGGGTGCGGCCCGCAAGGGCTTCCCAGTAGTCGGCCAGCACCTGCGGCGCATGGTGCAGGTCGTAGGTGGTGTCGAACTCCACCTCCATGGGCGGGCGCACGAACACCGGGGCGGCCTCAGCTTTTTCGCGCAGCAGCGCAGCCATGCGGCGGCACTGGTCGTACTCGATCAATTGGCCGGTGAACTCCTGCTTCATGCGCTCGCCTTCTTCGCTGCGGGGCAGCAGCAGGTAGCTTTTCATCTCCACCAGCCGCGCGGCCATTTCAATGAAAGCACTGGCGGCTTCCGGGTCCGGGTCGGCCTGCTCCACGGTGCGGGTGTACTGATCGATCAGTTCCAGAATGGGGATGTTGTGCAGGTCCATCTTATGTTTGGCCACAAGCGCCAGCAATAATTCCAGCGGGCCGTCAAAATCTTCCAGATGGAAGGTCATTTCCTCTGCCAAAGCTCACATCACCGTCCCGATGCCGGCATAGTAGATGGAATAGGCCAGCTTGTCAATATAGCCGGTGCCCGCGCTCAGCAGGCTCCACACCGCGTTGTTCAGGTAGTACAGCGGGGTATCCAGTGCGCCGAACCACACCGCCGCCAGCAGCGCGATCATGATATAACGCTCATATTTCATCAGGCCGAAATACACCCGCTGGGGCAGCACCACCAGCAGGATGCGGCTGCCGTCCAGCGGCGGCACCGGGATGAAGTTGAACACCGCAAGACTCACATTCATGAGCACAAGGTACTGCAGGAACATGGCAATGTAAATGGTGGCGGTGTTCACCGGGGCCCAGTAGTACATGACCTTCCACACCACCATGCCCACATAGGCAAGGATCATGTTTGCCGCAGGGCCAGCCAGCGCGGTGAGGGCCATGCCCCACTTGGGGTTCTTGAAGTTACGGGGATTGGTGGACACCGGCTTTGCCCAGCCCACGCCTGCGAACACCATGCACAGGGTGCCCAGCAGGTCAAAGTGGGCGAAGGGGTTCAGCGAAAGACGGCCTTCCCGCTTTGCGGTGGGGTCGCCCAACAGCCAGGCGGCCAGCGCGTGGCCTGCCTCGTGGAACGGGATGGCCACCAGCGCCACCAGCGCGCGGATGAGATAATAGATGCCCTGAGAGGTCATTCGATATTCCTGCCTTTTTTCAGTATACCATATATAATACTATTTTTTGAGGTTTTAGACAAGGGGTGTCCAGACGATTTAAAATGATCTCCGCTTCGCTCTGATCATTTCAGCGGAATTTTATTTTTAATTCGTGATTTGTCTACGAGTTGCGGCACCCAGCATTCGTTTCGTGCCTTGAACGGCACTCACGTCTTGCTGGCCGCTGCCCCAACAGCTTCTCCCTGTTTCCGTCACTGGCGGCGGTCGCCGCCGTTGCAGCCTGCGGGCTGCTCCAAATCACATTTTCACACAAGGGGTCGTAACAAAAAACAGCATCTGAGTGCATCGGGGCAGTTTTCCAAAAAACCGCAATATTTTTTGAAAAAAGGCTTGCTTTTTGCCCGGTAATCTGCTACAATAGTCAAGCTGATTATTTTGATTCCTTACTTCACTGCAGGAGGTGCAAGTACCATGGCTAAATGTGAATGCTGCGGCAAGGGTGTTGCCTTTGGTATCAAGGTTTCTCACTCTCATCGTCGTTCCAACCGTACCTGGAAGCCGAATGTCCGTCGTGTCAAGGCGGTCGTTGAGGGTTCTCCCAAGTACGTCTACGCATGCTCCCGTTGCCTGCGCGCTGGCAAAGTTACCCGCGCTGTCTAATTTGGTGTATGTGGCCGGTCACTTTGTCGAGTGGCCGGCTTTTTTTGTTGCCGAAATGGCCGGTAAGGAGGAAAAACGCAATGAATCTCCCCAATGACCCCATCATGCTTTTGAGCGTCGTGAACCTGAAACTGCGCGATTTTTACAAAGACCTCGATGCACTGTGCGATGACATGGACGCCGACAAGGCAGACCTGTGCGCAAAGCTGAAAGCTGTGGGCTACGAGTACGACGCCCAGCGCAACCAGTTCGTGTGATCTTTCCCCCAAAAGCTTTCTCTAAATTGCGAACGACCGGCACCGGTGCGCAGCGACTGTGCCCGGGCCGGTGAATATAGAATGAAGGAGTGCTTGATTTTTTATGATCCAGGGTACCTATTACAAAGAGTGGAGCCGCGTGCTCGGCCGCGATATGGAGTTCAAGGTGTACGGCACCGCCGGTGTGCCGGTGCTGGCGCTGCCTGCCCGCGGCGGCCGCTTTTATGATTGGGAGAACAACGGCATGCCGGACGCCATCGCCCAGCTGCTGAACGAAGGCAAGGTGCAGCTGTTCTGCGCCGACAGCATCGACGGTGAGGCCGTGCTGAACGGTGACATCCCTGTGCGCCGCCGCGCCGAGATGGAGGAAAAGTACTTCGTCTACCTGACCGCCGAGCTGGCTCCCCGTGTGCTGGCCCTGAACGAGGCCGAAAAGGACACGAAACTGTGGTGCGTGGGCATCGACCTGGGTGCCGTGCACGCCGTGAACTGCCGCCTGCGCCGCCCGCAGCAGTTCGCCGGTGCCATCGGCCTTTCCGGCATCTACGACCTGACCCGCTTCTGGGGCAGCGAAGCCGACGACCTGGTGCTGCGCGCTTCTCCCCTGCAGTACCTGACCGAAAAGGGCATCGCCAACAAGCTGGCCCTGGCCAAGGCCGAGGAGAACAGCCTGATGCTCTGCGCCGGTCAGGGTGCCTACGAAGGCGACGCACTGGCCGACACCCAGGCGCTGGCCGATGTGCTGAAGGCCGAAAAGCTGCCCGCCCATGTGGAGCTGTGGGGCGGCGATGTCTCCCACGAGTGGTACTGGTGGGGCAAGATGCTGAGCCTGTTCGTGCCGCGGATTCTGGAGAAGTAAAAGTGATTTGATAGAGGGAAGGCATTTGCAGTGCCTTCCCTCTTTTTGTTTGTATTTTTCAATTCCCTACTTGATTTATCGGGTTTGCTGTGCTATACTCATATCGTAAGAACGATACCCCCACAGGGTAAAAGGAGATTTTTATGAGGAACGAGAAAAAGTCCTGCTGCTGTTGCAGCGAAGCGTCCGCCCCCGAAACGTCTGCTGCCGAGGTGTCCGCACCCGCCGCTGCAGACTGCTGCGCGCAGGCCGAAACCGAACCTGCCGCCTGCTGCCGCCACAAGGACCGCACCCCCGCCGAGCACAAAGCTCTGCTGAACCGGCTGAGCCGCATCGAGGGCCAGGTGCGCGGCATCCGCGGCATGGTGGAAAAGGACGCCTACTGCGTGGACATCCTTGTGCAGGTGGCTGCGACCACCTCGGCGCTGAACAGCTTTGCCAAGGAGCTGCTGGCCCAGCACATCGGCACCTGCGTGGCGGACGACCTGCGCGCGGGCGGCGAGGAAAAGCTGGATGAGCTGCTCTGGCTGCTGCCCAAGCTCATGAAATGACCCTTCCCTGCACATACTCGATAGCGGAGTGAGTTTTTATGGAACAATTCAATGTTACCGGCATGAGCTGCGCGGCCTGCTCTGCCCGGGTGGAAAAGGCCGTGAGCAAGGTGCCCGGCGTCACCAGCTGCTCGGTGAGCCTGCTGACCAACTCCATGGGCGTGGAGGGCACTGCTTCCAGTGCCGACATCATCAAAGCCGTACAGGACGCAGGCTATGGTGCCAGCCCGAAGGCTGCGGGCGGCGCAGCGGCCGCTTCCAGCACCAATGCCGATCTGGACGCCCTGGCCGACCATGAAACGCCCAAGCTCAAGCGCCGCCTGATCGCATCGGTGGGCTTTCTGCTGGTGCTGATGTACTTCTCCATGGGCCACATGATGTGGGGCTGGCCCCTGCCGCACTGGTTCGACGGCAACCACATCGCCATGGGCCTTGTGCAGCTGCTGCTGGCGGGCATCGTGATGGTCATCAACCAGAAGTTCTTCATCAACGGCTTCAAGGGCCTCATCCACCGCTCGCCCAACATGGACACGCTGGTGGCGCTGGGCTCCATGGCAAGCTTTGTGTGGAGCACCTACGCGCTGTTTGCCATGACCCGCGCCCAGGTGGACGGCAACAGCGAGCTGGTCATGCACTATATGATGGAGTTCTACTTTGAGTCGGCGGCCATGATCCTGACCCTCATCACGGTGGGCAAGATGCTGGAAGCCCGCTCCAAGGGCAAGACCACCGACGCCCTCAAGAGCCTGATGAAGCTGGCCCCCAAGACCGCCACCCTGCTGCGGGACGGCGCGGAAGTAACGGTGCCCATCGAGCAGGTGCAGAAGGGTGACATCTTCGTGGTGCGCCCGGGCGAGAACGTGCCCGTGGATGGCATCGTGCTGGAAGGCACCAGCGCCGTGAACGAGAGTGCCCTGACCGGCGAGAGCATCCCCGTGGACAAGGCCGAGGGCGATAAGGTGAGCGCTGCCACCACCAACCAGTCCGGTTTCCTGCAGTGCCGGGCCACCCGCGTGGGCGAGGACACCACCCTTGCCCAGATCATCCGGATGGTCAGCGATGCCGCCGCCACCAAGGCTCCCATTGCAAAAATTGCCGATACGGTGTCCGGTTTCTTCGTGCCGGCGGTCATTACCATCGCGGTGGTCACCACCATCGTGTGGCTGCTGCTGGGCCGGGAACTGGGCTATGCGCTGGCCCGCGGCATCTCGGTGCTGGTCATCAGCTGCCCCTGTGCGCTGGGCCTGGCAACGCCCGTGGCCATCATGGTGGGCAACGGTCTGGGCGCGAAGAACGGCATCCTGTTCAAGACCGCCGCTTCGCTGGAAGCCGCAGGCCGCACCCAGATCGTGGCGCTGGATAAGACCGGCACCATCACCAGCGGTGAACCCAAAGTCACCGACATCCTGCCCGCCGAGGGCGTGACCGAAGGCGAACTGCTCACCCTTGCCGCCGCATTGGAGCGCAAGAGCGAGCACCCGCTGGCAAAGGCCGTGCTGGCCCACACCGAGGCGCAGAAGCTGGACGCCCCCGAGGTGACCGACTTCGCGGCCCTGCCGGGCAACGGTCTGGCCGCCAAGCTGGACGGCGTGGACATCTTTGCCGGCAACGCCGTTTTCATCCAGACCAAGGTCACCGTGCCTGCCGCCTTGCAGGAGAAGGCCGCCGCCCTCTCGGCTCAGGGCAAGACGCCGCTGTTCTTCGGCGGCGCGGACCGGCTGCTGGGCATCATCGCGGTGGCGGATACCATCAAGGAAGACAGCCCCCGCGCCATCAAGGAACTGCAGAACATGGGCATCCGCGTGGTGATGCTCACCGGCGACAACCAGCGCACCGCCGACGCCATTGGCAGGCAGGCCGGTGTGGACGAAGTCATCGCAGGCGTGCTGCCCGACGGCAAGGAAGCCGTCATCCGCCAGCTGCAGGCTTACGGCAAGGTGGCCATGGTGGGCGACGGCATCAACGACGCCCCGGCCCTGACCCGCGCCGACACCGGCATCGCCATCGGCGCAGGCACCGATGTTGCCATCGACGCAGCGGACGTGGTGCTGATGAACTCCAAGCTGTCGGATGTGCCCGCCGCCATCCGCCTGAGCCGCGCCACCCTGCGCAACATCCACGAAAACCTGTTCTGGGCGTTCATCTACAACGTCATCGGCATCCCGCTGGCAGCCGGTGTGTTCATCCCCTTCGGCCTGACCCTGAACCCCATGTTCGGCGCGGCCGCCATGAGCCTTTCCAGCTTCTGCGTGGTGAGCAACGCCCTGCGCCTGAACCTGTTTGATCTGCACAGCACCAAGCGCGACCATGCGCCCAAAAATGCATCTTCCCTGCCCGCTGCCCTGACGCAGCCCGCAGCGGTTGAGGAAAAAGAGAGTACCAAGGAGGATAATTCCATGAAGAAGACCCTGAACGTAGAAGGCATGATGTGCGGCCACTGCGAGGCCCGCGTGAAGAAGGCTCTGGAAGCCCTGCCCGAGGTGGACGAGGCCGTGGTGAGCCACGAGGCCGGCACCGCCATCGTCACCCTGAACGCCGAAGTGGCCGACGACGTGCTGAAGAAGGCCGTCGAGGACCAGGACTACAAGGTGACCGGCATCCAGTAAGCCAAAACCAGGCTCCCTTCCAAACGAGCGTGCGCATGGGCAGTGCCCCGTGTGCACGCTTGTTTTTTGTGTGTGCATAACGGCGGCGCTTTTCGGCCATACTCCCGGTATCTCACGCAGGAAAGGGAGTTTTTCTATGGACGAACGGATGTTCTGTTTTCAATGTGAGCAGGCGGCGGGCTGCACGGCCTGCACCGGGGCAGCGGGTGTGTGCGGCAAATCGGCCGAGACAGCCGCCGCGCAGGACCGGCTCACCGGCGCGCTGATCACCTTTGCCGGGCAGCTGGTGGACGCGGGCCGCGCCCCGGCCCCGGAGCAGGCCCTTTTGCTGATGCAGGGGCTGTTCACCACCATCACCAATGTCAACTTTGACGCCGCCACCGTGGACGCCCTCACCGAGAAGGTCCACGCCGCCTGCCCGGCCGTCGCGCCGGACTACGACATGCAGCGGCTGTGGCACGAGCCGGACCCGGACGTGCGCAGCCTGAAAAGCTTCGTGCTGTTCAGCCTGCGGGGCATGGCGGCCTACAACTACCACGCCCGGGTGCTGGGCCGCATCAGCCCGGAGCTGGACCGCTTTTTCTGCACCGCGCTGGAAACTCTGAGCGCCGAGGGCCTTTCCATGGACGAGCTGTGGGCGCTGGTGCAGAAGACCGGCGAAGCCAGCTACCGCTGCATGGAGCTGCTGGACGCCGCCAACACCGGGGCCTTTGGCGACCCGGTGCCGGTGGAAGTGCCGCTGACCATTGAAAAAGGGCCGTTCATCGTGGTTTCCGGCCATGACCTGTTCGACATGCAGCAATTGCTCGAGCAGACGAAGGGCAAGGGCATCCACATCTACACCCACTCGGAGATGCTGCCCGCCCACGGCTACCCGGAGCTGAAGCAGAAATACCCCCACCTGAAGGGCAACTTCGGCACCGCATGGCAGAACCAGCAGACCGAGTTTGAGGATATCCCCGCGCCCATCCTGTTCACCACCAACTGCATCATGCCCCTGCGGGAGAGTTACGCCGACCGGGTGTTCACCACCTCGGTGGTGTCCTACCCCGGCATCGTGCACATCAACGAAGGGCGGGATTTCTCCCCCGTCATCCGCCGGGCGCTGGAGCTGGGCGGCTACAAAGAGGACACCCTCGTGCCCGGCATGAACGGCGGCAAGGCCGTCGTCACCGGCTTTGCGCACGATGCCGTGCTGCGCCATGCGGGCGAGATCGTGCAGGCGGTAAAGGACGGCAAGCTCCGGCACTTTTTCCTGGTGGGCGGCTGCGACGGCACACGGCCTTCCCGCCGGTACTACACCGAGTTCGCCAAGCTCACCCCACAGGACACGGTGATCCTGACGCTGGCGTGCGGCAAGTTCCGGCTGAACGATCTGCCTTTGGGCAACGTGCCCGGCACCGGGCTGCCCCGCATTCTGGACGTGGGCCAGTGCAACGACGCCTACAGTGCCATCCGCATCGCACTGGCGTTGGCAGACGCCTTTGGCTGCGGGGTGAACGACCTGCCGCTCTCGCTGGTGCTGTGCTGGTTTGAGCAGAAGGCCGTGTGCATCCTGATCGCGCTGCTGGCGCTGGGCATCAAAAACATCCGGCTGGGGCCCACCCTGCCCGCCTTCCTCTCGCCGGGGGTGGTGCAGGTGCTGCAGCAAAAATATGACCTGAAAGCCGTCACCACGCCGGAAGACGACCTGCACGCCATTCTGGGCGGCTGAGCACCCCGCCGGACATTTCCCCCTGTCATTTCCGCTTTGCTCCCGGTATTTTCCGGGAGCTTTTCATTTGTTGCAATTCGTGCACGTTTCCGGTATTTTTTGGCATGGATGCACGTTTTCAGGGCCGTTTCGGCAGCACATGCCGGAGAAACTCCGGTACCGTTCCCAATCGGCGCAAAAAGCCAGCTTTTTTGTGGTGCAAAATCTTTCGGACCCCTTGTTTTTCCAGAATTCAGATGGTAATATATGAATGGTGCACAAAATGCACCATATTTTAGAAAGAAGGAGGTAATAAATTATGAAAAAAAGATGGTTCGTAGTGATACTGACCATCGGATTGCTGCTTTGTGTCATGCCGCTGAGTGCGCTTGCACTGAGTTCCGACCCCATCACGGATTCGGACGGCACCATTATTGGCTGGGAAGACCTTTCCACCGATCTCTGTTCCTTTGATCTTTCAGAGGAACAGACCCCGGTGGCTGTGGACCCCGGCACAAATGCTGCTTCCGGCCCGGCGGAGACGGACCCGGTGGAGACGGACCCGGTGAAGGACGCTGCGGATGCAAACAGTGCGAAAACAGCGGCGGCCGCGACAACGCCGTTTGTGGAAGACCTGTATGCAGACGACCCCATCCCCGATCTCTACGCGGACACGCCCGGCTCTGCGGACGGCACAGGCAGCGATCAGGCTGTGTGTGCAATCAATGGCAAAACCTATGCAACGCTGACCGAAGCGATCGACGATGCAGCGGATGGCGCCCAGATTGATCTGTTGCAGGACATCGAGCTGAGTACGGGCCTTGAGTTCCATAGTAAGAACTTGACCATTTCCGGCGGCAATACCTACACGCTGACGCTGGAGCAGTATGGCATGTATGCGTATCAGAGTGATATCACGTTCCAGGATCTCACGTTGACCATTCATGCGGCTCAGCATACCCATGAACACAGCGCAGGCAATACGGCCAACCTGATCACCCATTCCAGCAAGCTGCATTTGAGCCATGTCGAATTCTCATTGACACCGGACCAAATCTTAGGCAGCGGCATTTTCCTGGAGCACGACAGTGATTTGTATTTTGAAGACAATACAAATGCCGAAATCTCCGGTTTTGCTGCCGAAGAAGCCAGCGGTATCTACGCAGAGAGTTACAGTGAAGACGGTCACGGCATCTGGGTCACTTCGTCTTCTCTGAAAGTCACCGGCTGTGGCTGGTACGGAATGACCATCGACCCCATCAATCTCACGCTGGACAATGCCGATGTCTATTTTACTGGTAACGGTCTCTACGGTTATGGCGGTGCTCTCGGCTGTTATGGTGTAGGAAGCTATGGCGGCACGCTGACCATGATATCTTCCACGCTCACCGCAACCAATAACCCCGGCGGGTGGTATGGCTATGCCGTTTATGCTGGTGTCCTTGATATGGATGCTGCTTCTACGTTGTATGCTACTGACAGCGGCGGCTCTGGCGTCGGCATTGGCAACAGCCGTGAAGGTGAAAGTCATATTCGTGGACGGGTTATCTGCACGGGCAACGGTAAGGCTGACCTTTATGGTGCCACCGGCGGTTTTGTCGTGCACGCACAGCATGACGATGCCACCTACGAAGGCAACGTGACCATCGAATCCGGTGCGTATATCTATGCCCGCAACAATTTGGGTTTATCCGGCCTTTTAAACGAGTGGAAGCTGAACATTGAAAGCGGTGCAACCGTCATCGTCGATGGCAATAGCCAGCTCGGCTTTGCAAACAGTTTCGATGCCCGTACTGCCATTAAAAGCGGTGCCAATGTCTCCGCAAACAATAATGATGTCGGCATCTACAACTATGCAGGCGGTGGTGATCTAGCGTGGGCAACAGGTTTCTTCCTTATTGAGGGCGGCGCACATGTCACTGCCAACAACAATGCGTCTGCTGGCATTTACAACACCGTCTACGGAAATTTCTCCACCCCTGCAGATGACTACTTTACAATTCAGAGCGGTGCAGATGTTTCTGCCGACCGTAACGAAGGCTACGGTATTTACAATGACGGTGGAGTTTTCACCATAGAAAATGGCGCAAATGTTTCTGCCGACAACAATAAATCTTTCGGTATTGGTAATTCCCTCGGAACGTTTATTGTAGCGACCGGTGCAAATGTTTCTACCGATAACAACAATTCCTACGGTATTTATAACACCAATAGTGGAACGTTTACTGTAGAAAGAGATGTTGACCTGCAGGTCGAGCACAACAAGAGCAGCGGCATTGTCAATAAAAAGGGTGCAACGCTGACTCTGCTTTCAGGCCGTGTTCGTTATAACACCACTTCTCAGGATGGCGGCGGTCTCCGAAACTATGCCACTGCGACCCTTTCGGATGACGTACAGCTGTATAACAACCATGCAGAAGTTAGCGGTGACGATATCGAGAACGGCGAGAGTGCCACCATTACCTTTGGTGCTACCGGCAGCGACTGGGCACTGGACGGTTACCCGGACTGCTACCACCCCATTGACGGCTGGTACGACGACAGTGACAACACCCGCTGGAACGCCCACGCGGAGGCCGTAGCGGACCTGCACATGGTTCTCGTCGAACCCGTCACTTCTTATACCAACCGCCTGTCCCTCAAGGCCGCCCACGGCCCCACCGGCACCCTGATCGTCCACAAGCAGACGACCGGCGAACAGCTGGTGGACGACTGCGACGCCGAGTTCACCTTCGTGCTCACGCTGGACGATGAGACCATCGACACCGTGAACGACGAGCGGTACGGCGTCCGGTTCGAAAACGGCAAGGCGACCTTCACCCTGAAAGACGGCGAAAGCAAGACCATCGAAAACCTGCCTGTTCGCATGGGTTACACCATCACCGAGCAGTCCAAGGGCGGCTGGCTGCTGGCCCGGGTGGACGGCGACGCCGAGGGCAAAGTGCCCTACCGCGCCACCGCCGAGATCGCGTTCGTCAACGAAAAGCAGACCGCAACCGGTTCCCTGGTGGTCACCAAGGAGCTGGCCGGTGAGCTGGACGCCGACGACGCGGACACCGTCTTCAACTTTATGCTGATGCTGGATGACAACACCATCACCACCGCAGACGCAGAAGAATACGGCGTGCAGTTTGAAAACGGCATCGCATCCTTCTCGCTGAAGGGCGGCGAAAGCATCACCATCGCAAACCTGCCTGCAGGCGTTGGCTACACCATCGCCGAGGTCCGCCAGACCGGCTGGACCCTGCAGAGCGTCAGCGGCGCAGACACCGGCGTTGTGCCCAAGAATGACACCGCCGAGATCGTCTTCACCAACCTGAAGAACGGCACGGACATCCCCGATGTCCCGGTCGTCCCGACGGAGCCCGAGGAACCCACGGAGCCCGAGAGTCCCAAGACCCCGGAGACCCCCGAGGAGCCTGCAGAGCCCGACGCACCTGCACAGGACGAGACCCCCGGCGAGGAACCGGCTCAGGACGACACCACCGTGCCTGCCCAGCCGGCTGAGACCCCCGCACAGGATACCACCAAGGCCGACACCCTGCCCCAGACCGGCACCACCGGCTGGCTGGCTGTCGTGCTGATGAGCTTCGGCTTCGGCCTGCTGGCATGCGGATGGTTCTTCACCCGCAAACAGCGTGCTGCAAAGCACTAAGGGCGGAAAAGCCACACGAGCGCACACAAACCGCTGCATCCCCTGCCCCGCAAAGGCGGCCGGATGCGGCGGTTTTGTTTTGTACGGTGCACAGTTCGGGCCGTTCGCGGCGTTTCGCACAAGAAGCGGTGGAAAGCCGCCATCATATTTGGTGCAGCTGTCACTTGAAGATTTTTCAGCGCCCGCTATAATAGAAAGTACCGAACAAAGGCGTTCCGCAAGGGTAAACTCTGCCCTTGCGGGGCGCTTTTCTTTTTTGTCAGAATGCGGAGGGTGCCGCATCCGGTGAGGATTTTGATAAAGGATGGGAAAGTCTATGGAAAACTTTACAGAGCAGAAAAACACCCTTGGCCTGTACGATCCACAGTTTGAGCACGACGCCTGCGGCATCGGCGCTGTGGTGGACATCAAGGGCCGCAAGAGCCACCAGACCGTGGACGATGCACTGGCCATCGTGGAGCGGCTGGAGCACCGCGCCGGTAAGGATGCCGAGGGCAAGACCGGCGACGGCGTGGGCATCCTGCTGCAGATCAGCCACAAGTTCTTCTCCAAAGTGGCCGAGGAAATGAACATCAGCCTTGGCAACGAGCGCGAGTACGGCGTGGGCATGTTCTTCTTCCCCCAGAACGAACACCTGCGGGCCCAGGCCATGAAGCTGTTCGAGGTGGTCACCCGCAAAGAGGGCCTGGAATTTCTGGCCTGGCGCAAGGTGCCCGTGAACCCGGACGCCGTGGGCCAGAAAGCCCGCGACTGTATGCCCGCCATCTGGCAATGCTTCATCAAAAAGCCCGCCAAGGTGAGCAAGGGCATCGACTTTGACCGCAAGCTGTACATCGTGCGCCGCGTGTTCGAGCAGGCCAGCAACGGCACCTATGTGCCCAGCCTGTCCAGCCGCACCATCGTGTACAAGGGCATGTTCCTGGTGCACGACCTGCGCCTGTTCTACACCGACCTGCAGGACCCCGACTATGAATCTGCCATCGGCATGGTGCACAGCCGCTTCTCTACCAACACCAACCCCAGCTGGATGCGCGCCCACCCCAACCGCTTCATCCTGCACAACGGCGAGATCAACACCATCAAGGGCAACACCGACGCCATGCTGGCCCGCGAGGAGAGCATTTCCAGCTCCATCATGCAGGACGACATGAACAAAATTCTGCCCATCATCAACACCTCCGGCTCCGACTCCGCCATGCTGGACAATGCGCTGGAATTCATGGTGATGAACGGCATGGACCTGCCGCTGGCCGTGATGATCACCATCCCGGAACCGTGGGAGAACAACAAGAACATCAGCCAGAAAAAGCGCGATTTTTACCAGTATTACGCCACCATGCTGGAGCCCTGGGACGGCCCCGCCGCCATCCTGTTCTCGGACGGCGACGTGATGGGCGCTGTGCTGGACCGCAACGGTCTGCGCCCCAGCCGCTACTACATCACCAAGGACGGCCGCATGATCCTGTCCTCTGAGGTGGGCGTGCTGGAATGCGACCCGGAGAATATCCTCGTCAAGGACCGCCTGCGCCCCGGCAAAATGCTGCTGGTGGATACCGTGAAGGGTGAAGTGGTGGATGACGAAAAGCTGAAGGAGTTCTACGCCAGCCGCGAACCCTACGGCGAGTGGATCGACCGCAACCTTGTGGAGCTGGCCAAGCTGAAGATCCCCAACGTGAAGGTGGAGAGCTACACCGGCGACCAGCTCACCCGCCTGCAGAAGGTGTTCGGCTACAAGTATGAGGATGTGAACACCATGATCCTCTCCATGGCACGGGCAGGCGCAGAGCCTTCCGGCGCTATGGGCACCGACACCCCGCTTGCTGTGCTGAGCAACCAGCATCCCCCGCTGTTCAACTACTTCAAGCAGCGCTTTGCGCAGGTGACCAACCCCCCCATCGACGCCATCCGCGAGAAGGTGGTCACCTCCACCAGCGTGTACATCGGCGCCCACGGCAATCTGCTGGAGGATAAGCCCGAGAACTGCAAGGTGCTGAAAGTCCACAACCCCATTCTGACCAGCACCGACCTGCTGAAGATCAAGTACATGAACGTGCCGGGCTTCAAGGTGGCTACGGTGTCCATCAACTACTACAAGAACACCAGCCTGGAAAAGGCCATCGACCGCGTGTTCCTGGAAGTGGACCGTGCCTACAAAGAGGGTGCAAACATCATCATCCTGTCCGACCGCGACGTGGATGAATACCATGTGACCATCCCCAGCCTGCTGGCTGTTTCCGCCGTGTCTCAGTACCTCATCCGCACCAAAAAGAGCACCGCACTGGCCCTGATTCTGGAAAGCGCTGAACCCCGCGAGGTGCACCACTTCGCCACCCTGCTGGGCTACGGTGCCTGCGCCATCAACCCCTATCTGGCCCACGAGACCATCGGTCAGCTCATTGACGAAGGTCTGCTGGACAAGGACTATTATGCCGCCGTGGAGGACTACAACAACGCCATCCTGAACGGCATCGTGAAGATCGCCTCCAAGATGGGCATCTCCACCATCCAGAGCTACCAGAGCAGCCAGATCTTTGAGGCGGTGGGCATCTCGAAGGATGTCATCGACAAATACTTCACCGGCACCGTGAGCCGTGTGGGCGGCATCAGTCTGGAAGATATTCAGGCCGATGTGGAAGCCCAGCACAATGCAGCCTTTGACCCGCTGGGTCTGGACATCAACATGGAGCTGGCCGACGGCGGTGCCCACAAGTTCCGCAGCGGCAAGGAAGATCATCTGTTCAACCCGCAGACCATCCACCTGTTCCAGAAGGCCTGCTTCACCAACGATTACGGTGCTTTCAAGCAGTTCACGAGCACCGTGGATAACATGGGCACCGACGGCGTTCATCTGCGCAGCCTGCTGGACTTCAACTTTGCCCCGGACGGCGGCATCCCGCTGGAGGAAGTAGAGCCGGTGAGCTCCATCGTCAAGCGGTTCAAGGGCGCGGCCATGAGCTACGGTGCCCTGAGCAGCGAAGCCCACGAGACCATTGCCATCGCCCTGAACCGTCTGGGCGGCCGCAGCAACACCGGTGAGGGCGGCGAACCCGAGGAGCGTTACCACAGCGAGAGCAATTCCAAGATCAAGCAGGTGGCTTCCGCCCGCTTCGGCGTCACCAGCAAATATCTGGTCTCTGCCGAAGAAATTCAGATCAAGCTGGCACAGGGCGCAAAGCCCGGCGAGGGCGGTAACCTGCCCGGTGCCAAAGTGTATCCGTGGATCGCCAAGACCCGCCACAGCACCACCGGCGTGGGCCTGATTTCTCCCCCGCCGCACCACGATATCTACTCCATCGAGGACCTGGCCGAGCTGATCTACGACCTGAAGAACGCCAACCGCAGCGCCAACATCAATGTCAAGCTGGTGAGTGAGGCCGGTGTCGGCACCATTGCGGCCGGTGTGGCCAAGGGCGGCGCACAGGTCATTCTGGTGTCCGGCTACGACGGCGGCACCGGTGCAGCACCGCGCACTTCCATCAAGAACGCGGGCCTGCCCTGGGAGCTTGGCATCGCCGAGACCCACCAGACCCTGATTTTGAACGGCCTGCGCACCCGCGTGCGCATCGAGAGCGACTCCAAGCTGCTGAGCGGCCGCGACGTAGCCATCAGCTGCATGCTGGGCGCGGAGGAATTCGGCTTTGGCACCACCCTGCTGATGGCTGAGGGCTGCGTGATGATGCGTGTGTGCAACCTGGACACCTGCCCCATGGGCATCTGCACCCAGAACCCGGAGCTGCGCAAGCACTTCCACGGCAAGCCGGAATACATCATCAACTACCTGACCTTTGTGGCCCAGGAGCTGCGCGAGTACATGGCAAAGCTGGGCGTGCGCACCATCGACGAACTGGTGGGCCGCACCGACCTGCTCAAGGTCAAGCCTGCCGCACCCGGCAGCCGCGCCTCCAAGATGGACCTGGACTGCATCCTGCACAACCCTGCCATCGAGAACAGCAACGTGCACTTTGTGCCTGCTGATACCTACGACTTCCATCTGGAAAACACCCTCGACATGAAGGTGCTGATGAAGAAGTTCAAGCTGAACAGCAAGAATCCCCAGAGCGTGAATCTGGATGTCTCCAACACGGACCGCGCCTTTGGTGCCATCTTCGGCAGCGAGATCACCCGCAAATACGGCAACACCCTGCCGGATGATGTTTACACCGCCCACTGCGTGGGTGCCGGCGGCCAGAGCTTCGGTGCGTTCATCCCGAATGGCCTGACGCTGGACCTTGTGGGCGACTGCAACGACTACATGGGCAAGGGCCTTTCCGGCGGCAAGATCGTGGTGCGCCCGCCCGAGGGTATCACCTTCAAGCCGGAGGCGAACATCATCACCGGCAACGTGGCCCTCTATGGTGCCACCAGCGGCAAGGCGTTCATCTCCGGCGTGGCCGGTGAGCGCTTCGCCGTGCGCAACAGTGGTGCTACCGCCGTTGTGGAGGGCGTGGGCGACCACGGCTGCGAGTACATGACCGGCGGCACGGTGGTCGTGCTGGGCCAGACCGGCAAGAACTTTGCAGCCGGCATGACCGGCGGCATCGCCTATGTACTGGATGAGAACTGGGACTTCTACCAGCGCGTGAACAAGGAGACCGTCAGCCTGGAGCCCGTGGAGCACAAGTACGACGTTGCCACCCTGAAAGAGCTCATCCGCGAGCATGTGGAGCTTACCGGCTCCCCCCGCGGCAAGGAAATTCTGGACAACTTCAGCGAATTTTTGCCCAAGTTCAAGAAAGTTCTGCCTTACGATTACGACCGCATGCTGCGGGTGATCGCGTCCGTAGAGGAGCGCGGTCTGGACGGCGAGCAGGCGCAGATCGAAGCATTCTACACGGTGCAGAAGAAGAAGTAAGGAGGGCTGCGTTATGGGTAAGACAACAGGATTTATCGATTATACGCGCAAAACCAGCACGGATGTGCCACCGCTGGAGCGCATGGAAAACTTCAACGAATTTCACGTCTGGCTCTCCCGCGAGGAGCAGCAGACCCAGGCGGCGCGCTGCATGGACTGCGGCGTCCCCTTCTGCCAGGCCGGCATGATGATCGGCGGCATGGCCTCCGGCTGCCCGCTGAACAACCTCATCCCGGAGTGGAACGACCTGGTCTACCACGGCAAGTGGGAGCTGGCCATGCACCGCCTGATGGCCACCAACCGCTTCCCGGAGTTCACCAGCCGGGTGTGCCCCGCCCTGTGCGAGGCCGCCTGCACCTGCGGCGATGTGACCGGCAGCAGCGTGACCGTGCGCGAGAACGAGCACGCCATCATTGAGACGGCCTATGCCAAGGGCTGGCTGCACGCGGCTCCCCCGCCGGCACGCACCGGCAAGAGCGTTGCCGTGGTGGGCAGCGGCCCGTCCGGCCTTTCCGTGGCCGAGTACCTGAACAAGCGCGGCCACGCCGTGACCGTGTTTGAGCGCGCCGACCGCGTGGGCGGCCTGCTGATGTACGGCATCCCGAACATGAAGCTGGACAAATCCGTCATTGAGCGCCGCATCAAGATCATGCAGGCCGAGGGCGTGGAGTTCCGCACCAATATGGACATCGGTGGGGCCGTGGCGGCAGAAGACCTGCTGAACGGCTTTGACGCCGTGGTGCTGTGCTGCGGCGCCAAGAAGGCCCGTGACCTGAACGTGCCCGGCCGCGATGCCAACGGCGTGCATTTTGCCGTGGACTACCTGACCAGCGTGACGAAAAGCCTGCTGGACAGCCAGTTTGCCGACGGCAAAGCCATCGACGCCAAGGGCAAGAACGTTCTGGTCATCGGCGGCGGCGACACCGGCAACGACTGTCAGGGCACGGCCCTGCGGCAGGACTGCACCGATCTGGTAGCACTGGAAATGATGCCTCAGCCGCCCAAGGAGCGCGCTGCTTCCAACCCGTGGCCGGAGTGGCCCCGGGTGCTCAAAGTGGACTACGGCCAGACCGAGTGCCTTGCCAAGTTCGGCAAGGACCCGCGCGTCTACCAGACCACGGTCAAAGAGTTCCTGAAGGATGACGCCGGCAACCTGACCGGTGCCGTCATCAGCTACCTGAAGCCGGAGCGTGACCCGGAGACCGGCCGCACCAACATGGTGCCCACCGGCGAAGAATTCACTTATGACTGCCAGCTGGCGTTCATCGCCGCAGGCTTTACCGGCTGCGAAAACTACGTGGCCGATGCATTTGGTGTGGAGCTGACCGCCCGCGGCAACGTGGCCGACCACAGCTTCAAGACCAATGTGGAAAAGGTGTTCGTCTGCGGCGATATGCGCCGCGGCCAGAGCCTTGTGGTGTGGGGCCTGCGCGAAGGCCGCGACTGCGCCGCCGAGGTAGACCGCTACCTGATGGGCTACACCAACCTCTAACTAAGCCATTCTCTTTCCTATCCTAAACAAGCAGAAGCGGGAGCCTGAATTCAGGCTCCCGCTTCTGCTTTTATTGTGACCCCGCTTCCGTCTCCCCTTCGGCGGCAGGGGCTTCCGGTTCGGTGGTGGGTTCTGTCGCGGCAGGTTCCTCCGGCGTGGTGATCTGCACACTGGGGTCCGCGGCGATATACACGGTGATGACCGTGCCCACGGCAACCTTCGTGCCCGGTTCCTCGCTGGCGCGCACCACGCAGCCCGCGGCGTAGGAGCCATCGTTCACTACCATGAAGCAGCTGGCCACGAGGCCCCGGGCTTCCAGCTCCTTCACCGCGCCGTCCTGGGTGAAGCCAATGAGGTTCGGCATCTCCACCGTCTCCGGACCCTTGCTCACCACAAGGCGGATGGTCTCCCCTGCCTTGAGCACGGTGTCAGCTGCCGGGTCCTGCTGGATGATCTGGCCTGCCGGAGCGGTGTCGCTGTATTCTTCGGTGACGTAGAACAGGTACATGCCGGTGTATTCCCGGTTGTTCTGCACCTGCGCGTAATCCATGCCAAGGAAGTCCGGCACAAGGTTCTGGGGTTCCAGCACCTCGCTGCTGGCAGGTTCCGGCTCCACGGCAGAAGGTGCCGAATCATTTTTGTGGCTCATCATGCCCCACAGCGTGAGCAGGATGAGAATGGAAAGCAAGATCAGAATGCCCGCCAGCAGGGCTTTCAGGCTGAGCAGGTGTTCGCGGTGTTCCGGCTCCGGGGCAGCCGTGCGCACCGGGGTCTCCGGCTTCATGGTGCGGGTGAGCTCGGTGGTGTATTCTTTGGAAGAAAGGGCCTGATACAGCTGCGGCACCGTCTGGATGCGCTCCATGGGCTTGAGCCGCAGGCCCAGCTGCAGCACCTGCGAGACATAGCCCGGCACGGCGCTGTTCACCGTTTTGGCCCTGGGGTTCGAATCTGCCACCATGCGCTGCGCGGCTGGTACCGGGGCCTGCCCGCACACCATGCGGTAGAACACCGCCGCAAGGCTGTATTCGTCGGTATAGCGGCCTTCAAACTCGGCGGTGGAATACTGTTCCGGGGCCGAATAGCCCTCGTAGAGCTGCTCGTGCAGGCCGCTGCCCGCCGTGCGCAGACCCACCGTGGCGTAACCCGCCAGACGGCACCGGCCGTCGCCCATCACGCGGATGTTCTCCGGGCAGATGCCCCGGTGCACCAGGCCGATCTTGTGCATGGCGGCCACACCCTCAAACACCGGCTGCAGCATGGCGCTGGTCTCCTCCGGCCGGAGGGGGCCGGGCCGGTCTTCCAGCCACTGGCTGAGCAGGGTGCCGCCGGGGTTTTCCATGACAGCATAGACTGTGTTGTTGGCCTCCACCACGTCCAGCACCGCTTCCAGACCGTTCGCTGGCGTGATGCGCTGGATGGCGCGGTAGAGGTCCTCAAAATCCATGCGGGTGGTCTTGAACAGCACTTCGCTGCCGGTCTTGGGGCACAGAGTGTTCTCCGCCGTGCGCTCGGCCGAGAGGGTGACGGGCAGATATTCCTTGATGGTCACCCGGAAGCCGCCCAGATTTTCCACGCCCCGGTACAGGACGCCCTCACCGTCGATGCTGCGCATCTCGCCCACGGTGTAGCGCCCGGCCAGCACGGTGCCCACCGGCAGGGTGCCGCCGGGGTTGCGGTCGGCGAAAACTTTGCCGCAGTGCGGGCAGCTCTGTGCCGCCGGGGCGATCGGCTGCAGGCAATAAGGACACAGGCGTTTTGGCTCCATCACAGGTTCTCCTTAAACGGTCTTGCGCCGCAGCAGGCTCATGGGCGGCAGCTCCGGCGTGGGGATGGTGTATTTTTCCATGGCATGAGGGGTGCTCTCCACCCGTTCACCGGCTTCGTTTTCGATCCACTCAGGGTTCAGCGGAATGCTGCGGCCGTCCGGGCAGAGGGCTTCGAGCCGGTCTCCCAGGCTCCACTTGCCGCGCTGCTGGCAGGAGGCGATGCCGTTCTCCCAGCCGTCCACGGTGCCCACGAACTCCCAATCGCGGATGTAGGCGGCACTGTCGGTGGACTGTTTTGCCTGCTCACGGCCAAAGTAGAAGCCGGGCGAATAGTGGCGGTGGCTGGTGCGGGTGAGCTCCTCGTACACCTCGGCGGGCAGTTCAAAGTTATCATTGAGCGGGTCGGCGAGGTAGGCGTCCAGTGCCTTGCGGTAAGCGGCGGTGACGCTGGCGACGTAGTAGAAGGTCTTGGCGCGGCCCTCGATCTTCAGGCTGTCCACGCCCGCCTTGCAGATGAGGTCAATGAAGGGCGCGGTGCACATATCGTTGGCGTTGAGGATGTAGCTGCCGTTCTCGTTCTCGCCGATCTCATAGAGCTGGCCGGGGCGGTTCTCCTCGCTGAGGAAGTACTTCCAGCGGCAGGGCTGGGCGCACTGGCCGCGGTTGGAGTCGCGGCCGGTCATGTAGGTGGACAGCAGGCACCGGCCCGAGACGCTCATGCACATGGCACCATGCACAAAGGCTTCGATCTCCAGTTCCGGCGGGGTCTTGTCGCGCAGGATGGCGATGTCCTGCAGGGACATCTCGCGGGCCAGCACCACGCGCTTTGCGCCCAGATCGTAGGCGGCGCGGGCGGCGGCCCAGTTGGTGATGCCGGTCTGGGTGGACATGTGCACGTCGATGTCCGGCGCAAAGGTCTTGCAGGCCTCCAGCACGCCCAGGTCTGCCACGATGAAGGCATCCACACCGGCCTTGGCGGCTTCCCGGATGGCCTCGGGCAGACGGTCGGCTTCCTCATTGGTGGGCAGGGTGTTCATGGTCAGGTAGACTTTGCGGCCGCGGGCGTGGGCGTAGATGACACCCTCGGTGAGCTGCTCCGGCGTGAAATTGGCCGGGGCAGAGCGCATGCCGAACTCCGGCAGGCCGCAGTAAACAGCATCCGCGCCGTAGTTCACGGCATAGCGCAGGCGTTCCAGGTCGCCCGCCGGGGCGAGCAGTTCCGGGATTTGCAGCATATTCAAATTCCTCTCTTTTAATAACAATTATTTCGGCAGATGATCCGCCAGTATTTCTGTAGGGAGCGGATTTATCCGCTCCGCAGGGCAAAATGCATCTGCCGGGGAACAGGCGGAACGCATAAATGCGTTCCCTACAGAGAATCGGCCGCAATGCCGAGAGATCTTACCCTTTTACGCTTTTATTCACCTCTGCTGCCTTCTGGCAGTTGGCGTTGTGTTCGCTCAGGGTGTGGGCATAGTAGTAGTTGCCCTTGAGGTCGGTGACGAAGAAATAGGCGTCTTTCGCATCCTCGTCGGGCTGCGGGTCCAGCGCCGCCTGGATGGCGGCAAGGCCCGGGTTTGAGATGGGCCCGGCAGGCAGGCCCTTACAGCTGTAGGTATCATACGCAGCCACGATGTTTTCCGGGATATTGTCCCACCCGCCGTAGTAGGGTGCCACCCAGTTCCAGAGGTAATTGTTGTCGGCGTCGCTCTGGATGTGGCTGGACGTGTTGCTCTGCAGGCGCGGATAGGGCGAGCCCTCGGCCAGACGGTTGCGGAACACCTGTGCCACGTTGGAGTCCTGGCTGTTGCCGGCTTCCTCCTGCACGAAGGACGCCAGCGTGATAAGCTCCGGCAGGGTCATCTCCTGCTTTTTGAGTTCGGCGTACATTTCATCGGTGATCTGAGCATCGAACTGAGCGTAGAAGGTGGCCACATAGTTGTGCACCGTGTCGTCCTTCAAGAACTCGTAGGTCTCCGGGAACAGGTAACCCTCGCATTTCATGAAGCGGTCCGGCGCATCGGCGTCGTCCGGCACATACTGCCAGAAGGTGTACTCACTGAAATCGCCCTCGTTGGCTTCCTTTAAAAAGTCCTCGGCGCTGCACAGACCTGCGGCTTCCATCTTCTGCGCAATGGCAATGGCCGTGGTGCCCTCCGGGATGGTCACGCGCACCGTTTCGGCCTTGGCGTAGGTGGAAAGGGCCGTGATAAGGTCATCGTAACCGGTGCCGGGCGTCAGCGCAAAGTCACCGTACTGCAGCTTTGCGGCAGTCCCCTTTTGCCCCACATACCAGCGGAACAGGTAGGCCGAGCGGATGACGCCCGCGTCCTTCAGCTTCTGGGCGATGGCGGAAACGCCGCTGCCCTGCGGGATGCTCACCGTTACCTCCGTGCCGGGTCTGCCATTGCCGCTGATCTCGTTGTGCGCAAACAGCAGTGCCGCACCGGCAGCCAGCGCCAGCAGCACCACGAGGACCAGCAAAATCTTCCATGCACCGCCTTTTTTGCGGGCGGCATGGGAATGTTTCTGTGCCATGTGCACTCCTTTTTTCCAATCAGTTTTCCATCATCAGGCGCATGTAGCTTTCGGTCACATCGAAGGGCTCGCCGTCAAAGCGGATCATGCCGTATTCCTGCCGGGTGCCCTCGCCGAGGAACAGCGTCTGGGACGCGCCCACGGTGATGACCGCCTTCTCCACGATGACTTCCTTCTCGCGGGCGGCTTCCATCAGCACTTCGGCGGCACGGTCGGTATCGGCCTGCAGCTCCACGAAGTAGAGGGTGTCTTCCTCGCGGAAGTAGATGCCGTAGCCGTGTTCACCGGAAACGATGGTGGCACCGGCCGAGTAGAGGTCGCCCAGCACCACAGCCATGCGCTCCGGGTCCAGCTGCACCGTGTCGGGCCAGAAGCGCTCCCGCAGTTCACACAGCTTTTTGGCCGTGACCGAGTCGAACTCGGCCTGGCTCCACAGGTTGCGCTCCACCTCGCGGGGCAGGCACCGCAGCGGGAACGCCCAGGCAAAGCCCTTATCCTGCAGCAGGGCCGCCTGCTCGGGGCCTTTGGGCACCGCCACGGTAAAGCCCGCACCGCGCAGCTTCTGCTGGGCACACAGGTAATCCAGCAGGCCCGCCAAAATCAGGCTGCCTTCGCCGCACAGGCCATATAAATAGTTGCCGGTACGGCCCTGCAGCGTGACCGGAACGGCCAGCGCCACGGCAACGATCTCGTCATTTTCCTCAGCGACGTAGACGTTCTGCTCGCCTGCAAACTGTTCAATGGCCTTTTTTGCAAATTCTTCGGATTCCTTGCGCTGGCTCTGCCACAAAGCCAGCACCGCCGGTTTGTCTTCCGGCTGCATCAGACGATACATTTCAGGATACCCCCTCTTGTTGAATTTTATGCTGTCCAGTCTGTGGGCCGGTAGTTTCTCTGAGGAGAACGCCATCGGCACGCAGACCTGCTGTCCTGTCAACCTTTCAAGCGCTCCAATACAGCACTTTGCACTTCCGCCTGAATGTCCTCAATGCTGCGCATCGCGCCGCCGCTGGTGCAGTGGACGGTCTGCCAGCCGAGGTGGGCGGCACAGTATTCGGCGGCGGCACGGCTGCGGGCAAGGTACTCGGTGTCTTTTTCGTGGACGTCCTTTTTGCTTTCGTCGCCGTGGTAGCGCGCGGTCATCAGCTTCTGGCTCACAGCCGGGTCCACCTGTAAGTAGATCACCTTATCCGGCGCGGGCAGGCCCAGCAGATGGAACTCAAAATCGAACAGCCAGCCGAGAAATGCTTCCCACTGCTCCGGCGGCAGCTTCGAACACTGGTGCACCGCGTTGGAGGTGGTGTAGCGGTCGGCGATGACGATGCCGCCGTTCTCATAAAAGCTGCCCCAGTCCTTTTTGTAGCTGGCGTAGCGGTCCACCGCGTAAAAGCTGGACGCGGCGTAGGCGTTCACATCATCCGGCTTGTCCCCGAACTGCCCGGCCAGATACATCTTGACCAGCGCGCTGGAATCGCTCTCGTAGTTCGGGAAGGTGACCTCCCGCACAGAAAAGCCCTGCGCGGCAAGATGCGCCGCCAGCAGCTTTGCCTGGGTGGCCTTGCCGCTGCCGTCCAGCCCTTCCAGGACGATCAGTCTGCCCTTGCTCATACGGCTGCCGCCTCCCCCTTTTTGATCGCGGCATATTTTGCGCGCACCTCGGCCGTTTTGCCGCAGCACATCTTGCCCTCCGGGCAGGGGCCGCTGACGCAGGCCGGGCCGGACTTTGCAAAGATGTGCGGGGCCACGGGGTACACCAGCTCAAACATCTTTTCGGCCAGCTCCCGGATCTCCCACTGGGCGCGGCTGCAGCAGCGCAGGTGGAAGAAGTTCTGCAGGCTGCGGGCGTTCATGGTGACCACCATCTTGGTCTCGCAGGCGTTGGGCAGCACAAAACGGGCGTCCTCATTGGCCTGCTTGCTGGCCTTGGCGCGGGCCTGCTTTTCCGGCATTCCCTCGGCCATCAGACGGGCGGTGTGGCCTTCTTCCAGCTTGTGGGCAAGGTCGAGATAGCGCCTGGCGTCTTCCTCCATGCTGGCGAGGAAGGCTTCCTTTGCTTCCGGGATGGCCTCGATCTCAGGCGGCACCACATAGCGGAAATCGTCCAGACGCACATAGCGCTGGCTCTGCACGCTGAAGGAGGCAATGCGGTGGCGGGTGATCTGGGCCAGCAGGGTGCGGCTGACGCCCTCGATGCCAAAGGTGAAGCTGGCGTGCTCAATGGGGCTTGCATGGCCGAGATCACTGAGCATGGTGAGGAACTTTGCGGTCTTTTCCTCGGTCAGGCCGTCCAGCAGGTCGGTGATGTGGGCGTCGGAATAGCACAGCTTTGCCGCAGCGGCCACCACCTTTTCCGGTTCCGGGGTATGGGCGATCAAACGAACGGTCATCATAAGCGTGTCATTCCTCCGTAATCTTGGTCAGCGGCGCAAAGTTCGCCATGGTCTTCTTGATGCCGACCTTTTCAAAGTTGATCTCAACGATCTGGTCCCCGGCGGCGGGTTTGACCGCCACCACCTGGCCGCGGCCGAACACCTTGTGCTCCACGATATCGCCGGGCTCGTAGTGTTTGGGGCCGGTGGAGACCGGCTTCGGGGCCGGTGTGCCTGTAAAGTTTATCTGCTTTGCAGCATTTCGTTGCGCTGCACCGTTTGTTTTTTCAGGACTGTAGGCAGAGCCGTAACCAGAACCATATCCGGCGCTTCCGCCGCTGCGGCCATAGCCGGAGCCATAACCGCCAGCGCTCTGACCCCGGTTCGCGTAGGCCGAGCCGAAACCACGGCCCTCACCGGCGTTGTATTCGCGGTTCAGATAGCCGCTGCGGCCGCCGGAACTGTAGCCCGAACCGTAACCGCCGCCGTATCCCCCGGCGCTGCGGCCCCAGCCGGACGGCCCGGAGTAACCGGACGCACCACCCGGCACCGTGTCGCTGTAGCTGCTGCCCCAGCCGCCCAGACGGGAACGCTGTTCCAGCACCGGGCTGCGGGTCTCCTCAATGTACTCCGGCTCGATCTCGCGCAAAAAGCGGCTGGGCTCGTTGCGCTGGGTGCGGCCATAGAGCATCCGGGACACACTGTTGGAGATGTAGAGCTCCTTTTTGGCGCGGGTGATGCCCACATAGGCAAGACGGCGCTCCTCCTCAAGGTCCGCTTCGGAATACTTGCTCATCTCGCTGGGGAAGACGCCCTCCTCCATGCCGATGAGGAACACATAGGGGAACTCCAGGCCCTTGGCGGAGTGGATGGTCATGAGCACCACCTGATCGGCGCTCTCGTTGTAGCTGTCGATGTCGCTGATAAGGGCGATGTCTTCCAGATAGCCTTCCAGCGTGGCTTCCTCGCCGTGCTGGTCGCAGTAATTTTTGACGTTGTTCACCAGCTGGCCCAGGTTCTGCAGGCGGTCCGCCGCGTCCTCGTGGCCCTTGGCAGCGTCGGCTTCCAGCATGGCCTTGTAGCCGGTCAGCTCAATGACATCGGATGCAAATTCATCCAGCGTGCGGGTCTCCAGCGAATCCTGCAGGCGCTGATAGATCTGCCAGAACTTCAGCAGCGGCATCACCGCGCGGCTGAGCTTTGCATACTGGTCGGCGTGGCTGATGATATCCAGCATGCTCACGCTTTCCTGCGCGGCAAGGTCGGCGATAACTTCCACCGTGGTGTTGCCGATCTTGCGGGCCGGCTCGTTGATGATGCGGCGCAGGCGCACGTCGTCGCGGGGGTTCGCCACGATGGACATGTAGGAGTGGATATCCTTGACCTCTTTGCGGTCGTTGAAGCGCTGGCCGCCCACGATCTTGTGGGGGATACCCGCGCGGGTAAAGTAGCTTTCGATGGGGGCCGACTGGGCGTTCATGCGGTAGAGGATGGCGTGGTCGGCCAGATGTCCGCCCTCCTTCAGGTGCTGGCCGATGACGTCCGCGATGTGGCTGGCCTCGTCCTGCTCGTTCTCGGCGGTGTACACCTGCACCTTGTCGCCCTCGCCGTTATCCGTCCACAGGGTCTTGCCCTTGCGCTCGGTGTTGTGCTGGATGACGCAGTTGGCGGCGTTCAGGATGTTGGAGGTGGAGCGGTAGTTCTGCTCCAGCCGGATGGTCTTGGTGCCCGGGTAGAGCTTTTCAAAGTTGAGAATGTTCTCGATGGTGGCACCGCGGAAGCGGTAGATGCTCTGGTCGTCGTCGCCCACCACGCAGATGTTGCGCTCCGGGCCGGTGAGCAGGCTCACCAGACGGAACTGCGCCACGCTGGTGTCCTGATACTCGTCCACCAGCAGGTAGCGGTATTTGTTCTGGTAGAACTCGCGCACGTCCGGGTGCTCGGCCAGCAGCTGCACGGTCTGGTAAATGAGATCATCGAAGTCGAAAGCACCGGCTTCTTTCAAACGCTTCTCGTAGGCCGCATAGATGCGGGCGGTCAGGGCACCTTTTGTGTCCTTGGCGGGGCTGGCAAGGGCCTGCTCCGGGCTGACCAGCTGGTCCTTCCAGCGGCTCATCTGGTTGATGGCTGCTTTGATGGGCAGGAATTTGTCGTCCACGTTCAGGTCCTTGTAAACGGCCTTCATCACCCGCTGAGAGTCATCGGTATCGTAGATGGTAAAGCTGCGGGGGTAGCCGATCTCCTCCGCCCAGCGGCGCAGGATGCGCACACAGGCCGAGTGGAAGGTGGACGCAAACACCTCGTCGCCTTCCTCGCCGCCCAGCATCCGGCGCAGGCGTTCCTTCAGCTCCCCTGCCGCCTTGTTGGTAAAGGTGATGGCCATCACGTTCCAGCTGCGCACAGCGTTCTGGCGCAGCATGCCGTCCAGCCAGCTGGGCGCGTCGGTGCCGGTCATGATGGCATTGCGCAGGGCTTTCACGTCGTCCTCAGTGGCCGGGCGGGGCGTCTGCCTGGAACCGTGGGCCGAGCCGAACCGGATGAGGTTTGCAATGCGGTTGACCAGCACGGTGGTCTTGCCGCTGCCTGCACCGGCGAGGATGAGCAGTGGGCCGTCGGTGGTGAACACCGCCTGCCGCTGCATGTCGTTCAGGCGGCCGAACTGCTTTTCAATATAGGTATCGCGCAGCGCGCAGAATTCCTGTGTGAGATCTGTTGCCATGGTTTCCCCTGTTCCTTTTCTGTTTATACTATCAAAGTACAGTATACCACATTTTAAAACGATTGAGAATAGTTCACAAACAAAAACCGCCCGGCAGCTCTTGCGAACTGACGGGCGGGAAAATCGCTTTTTATGGAACGCTTAGCCGAAGATGTTGATCAGGATACCAGCAGCAACGGCAGAACCGATAACACCGGCCACATTGGGGCCCATAGCGTGCATCAGCAGGAAGTTGGAGGGGTTCTCGCTCTGACCCACCTTCTGGGAAACGCGGGCAGCCATAGGCACAGCGGAAACGCCTGCGGAACCGATCAGGGGGTTCACCTGGCCGCCGGTCAGCTTGTACATGACCTTGCCGCACAGCACACCGGCAGCAGTGCCGAAGGAGAAGGCGATCAGGCCCAACACGATGATGAACAGGGTGCGGGTGTTCAGGAAGGTGTTGGCAGAGGTGGTGCAGCCAACGGACAGTGCCAGGAAGATGGTGATGATGTTCATCAGCTCATTGCCGGCAGTCTTCTGGATACGATCCACGACGCCGCACTCCTTCATCAGGTTGCCCAGCATCAGCATACCGACCAGAACGGCGGCATCGGGCACGATCAGGGACACGATGATGGTGACCATGATCGGGAAGATGATCCTCTCGGTCTTGGAAACGCTGCGCAGCTGCTTCATCACGACGGTACGCTCTTTCTTGGACGTCAGAGCCTTCATGATGGGCGGCTGGATGACGGGCACCAGAGCCATGTAGCTGTAGGCCGCAACAGCGATGGAGCCCAGCAGCTCAGGAGCCAGACGGGAGGTAACGAAGATGGCGGTGGGGCCGTCGGCACCGCCGATGATGGCGATGGCGGCGGACTGCTTCTGGGTGAAGTCCACCAGGCCGGTAGCGGCCAGCAGACGGGCGCCCATGTAAGTACCGAAGATGCCGAACTGTGCGGCAGCGCCCAGCAGCAGGCTCTTGGGGTTGGAGATCAGCGGAGCAAAGTCGGTCATGGTGCCGATGCCCAGGAAGATCAGCGGGGGGTAAATGCCCAGCTTGACGCCCATGTACAGCATATCAGCCAGACCGCCGTTGTTCAGGATCTCCACCCACATGGGGTGTTCCAGACCGTCACCGACGAAATATTCCATGTGGATGACGCCGCTGCCCGGCAGGTTTGCCAGGATCATGCCAAAGGCCATGGGCAGCAGGATCAGGGGTTCGAACTCCTTGACGATGGCCAGGTACAGCAAAAAGCAGCCCACCGCGATCATGATCGCGTACAGGTAGCCGCCCGGCTCGCCAAAGCGTGCAAAGCCGGAACTTTGGAAAATACCGACCAGAGTATCAATAAACTGTGTCATGTTCTTCCTCCTCTGTTAAAACGGTGCGGTCGTGTCGTTCACGCCCGCATTGCCCCAGCCGTTCTTGCTGCGGCGCACTGCCTTGAGGGTGTACTTGCCATTGCCCATGGCGTGGATGGCGGCCATGATGGCGGCGACCACGTCACCGGGGATGCCTGCCTCGACCTGCGGAGCCGGAGCGGCGGCAGCCTGCTGCACGGGGGCAGCGGGCTTTGCAGGGGCAGCAGGCTTGGAAGCGGCAGCCTTCGCAGCCTTCTTCTTGGCATTCATCGAATCGAAGATCTTGCCCTCCAGCGTGATGATCGCCATCAACAGCACGAGGATCAGGAACACCAGTACGATGCCGGTAATGGTAACGACCACGTCAAAACCTAAATCCATGGTTTTTCCTCCTGTTTCTTGTATACTGCGTCCGATACAAGCTCGTTAGCAGAAAATCAATTTGGGTATAGTATACCTTATTTTCCCATTTATTTCAACAAAAATGGACAATTTTTCTTTTTGACCCTTTGTGCCAGAAGCATGGACAAATGGTGCTGCCCGGCGCTTCGCGTCCAGTGCACGCACCTGCGCGCTTTTTTCGGCATGGGTGCTCAGCGGCGGCCGATGCGGGGCGTTGCGTCCATGAAGCCGGTCTCCAGCTTGTCGTTGATGCCCAGGCTCATGGCGGTGCCCAGCGCCACGCAGTTGACGGGGTCCGGCGAGACGGTCACTTCCACCTTGAGCTCCTCGCTGAGGTACTCGGTCAGGCCGTGCAGCTGTGCGCCGCCGCCGGTGAGCATGACACCGTTGCGGTAGATGTCGCCTGCCAGCTCCGGCGGGGTCTTCTCCAGCACCTGGTGCGCTGCGGTGCCGATCTGCTCGCTCAGCATCATCACAGGCTCGTAGAGGTCGTCGGTGGAGACGTTGACGCGCACCGGCAGGCCGGTGAGCAGGCTGCGGCCCTTGATCTCCATGGTCTCGTGGAAATCGGTCTTCTGGGGGCAGCAGGCCACGTTTTTCTTCAGTTCCTCGGCGGTGCGCTGGCCGATGGCCACGCTGTACTTGTTGCGCACGTACTTCAGAATTTCCTCATCGTAGTGGTTGCCTGCCACGCGCACGCTGGTGGCCTTGACCTTGCCGCCGAGGGACAGCACGGCGATATCGGTGGTGCCGCCGCCGATGTCGATGATCATGCGGCCGTCGGGCTGGGTGATGTCGATGCCGGAGCCGAGGGCGGCGGCAATGGGCTCGTCGATCAGGTAGACCTGGCGGGCACCGGCGGCCACCACGGCCTCCACCACGGCGTCGCTCTCGATGCCGGTGATGGCGGCGGGCACGCAGACAGCCACACGGGGCTTGACCATGTGGGAGCTGTACACCTGCTTGACGAAGCGGCAGATCAGCTCACGGGTCATGGTGTGGTCGCTGATGACGCCATCCTTCAGCGGGAAGATGGCGGAGATGTAGTTCGGGGTGCGGCCCACCATGGCCAGCGCCTTGTCACCGGCTTCCAGCACGGTTTTCTTGCGGGTATCCATCGCCACGACGCTGGGCTGGTTGAGCACAACGCCCTTGCCCTCCTGCGCAATGATGATGGTGGTGGTACCGAGGTCGATACCGATATCGTTCTGTGCCATAAGATCTCTGTTCCTTTCGTTCCTCTATCGTCATAACGGCCCGGCGGACCCGCCCGGCCGGAAATCATACCAGTGTACAGTATAGCATAGTTGCGGGAAAAAGTATACCGGTTTTGAGGGGGAAACCCTCTCAGTCAATGCTTCGCATTGCCAGCTCTCCCGAGGGGAGAGGTGTCACCGAAGGTGACGGAGAGGGCGCATCTACCCTCATGCGCCGCAGCGCACATCATCTGCGTCAGCAGACATCATGCCGCAGGTGCATCATTGCGAAGCACATCATTCTTCCCTGTCCGTTTCCTCCAGCGGCAGCTCCGCCTGCAGCAGGGCGCACAGGCCGCTGTAGCGCAGGTTCTGGCGGATGTTGCTCATCATGCGGTTTACAACGTCCCGCCTGCCCGCCACGATGCACAGTTTCCGGGCGCGGGTGACGCCGGTGTAGAACAGGTTGCGGTAGCAAAGGCGCGGCGGCACCTGCGCCACCGGCAGGATCACCGCCGGGAACTCGCTGCCCTGGCTTTTGTGCACCGTGATGGCGTAGGCGATCTCCAGCTCATTGAGGTTCTCGGCCGGGTAGATGAGCCGCCGGTCGTCCATGCGCACCACCATGGAGCGGTCCCGCGTGTTGATGCTCTCCACGATGCCGATGTCCCCGTTGTAGGCACCCACGCCCTGTTCCCCGCCGATGCGGTTCCAGACGATCTCGTAGTTGTTGCGCACCTGCATGACCTTGTCGCCCACCCGGAACACCCGGGACGCGCTCTGCAGCTGGGGCTTGCCCTTCTGCTCCGGGTTGAGCAGGTTCTGCAGTTCCACGTTCAGCGCCTGGGTGCCGGTGGGCCCGAGCTTGGTGGGGCAGAGCACCTGAATATCCTTGATGGGGTCGAAGCCATAGCTGCGCGGCAGCCGGGTGGTGACGAGGTCGCACACCAGCTTCTGGGCCGCGTCGCCGTCCGACTCCAGAAAGAAGAAGTCGTCGGTCTTGCCGCCCTTTTTCAGCGGTTCACTGGAGATGATGCGGTGGGCATTCTCCACGATGAGGCTGCGGGCCGCCTGCCGGAAGATCTCGTTCAGGCAGACGGTGGGCACACAGCCGGAGCGGACGATCTCGCCCAGAATGTTGCCCGGGCCCACGCTGGGCAGCTGGTCGGCGTCGCCCACCATGATGATGCGGCAGCTGTAGCGCAGAGCCGCGATCAGGGCCTGAAACAGCTTCACGTCCACCATGCTCATCTCGTCCAGAATGACCACGTCGCACTTGAGCAGGTTCTTGTCGTTGTGGATGAAGCTGACCACCCCGCCGGTGTAGTCCACCTCCAGCAGGCGGTGGATGGTGCTGGCCTTGCGGCCGGTCAGCTCGCTCAGGCGCTTGGCCGCGCGGCCGGTGGGCGCGCACAGGGCCACCCGCTCGGCCTGATTTTCCAGCAGCTGCAGAATGGCGTTGACGGTGGTGGTCTTGCCGGTGCCGGGGCCGCCGGTGAGCACAAGGCAGTTCTCGGTCATGGCCTTGCGGATGGCTTCCTTCTGCAGGGGCGCGTAGGCAAAGCCCTGGGTCAGCTCCAAAATCTGAATGTTCTTGTCCAGCCCGTGGGCCGTGTTTTTGCCGCGCTGCGCCAGCATCGCCAGCCGGTCAGCGATATCCTGCTCCGCCGCCAGCAGGTCCGGCAGGTAGATATACGGCACCCCGTCGAACATTTTCACGCAGAGTTCTTCGGTCTCAATGCATTTATCCAGTGCGGCGGCCAGCTTTTCCGGCGGCTGATGGATGAAATTGGACGCCGTTTCCAGCAGCTGGGCCCGGGGCAGGCAGGTGTGGCCGTTGCCCGCGTTGTGGCGCAGCGTGCGCAGCAGAGCCGCTTCCAGCCTCTGAGCGCAGTCCCCTTCCATATGGTAATACTGTGCGATGCTGTCCGCGTGGCGGAAATCCAGCTGCAGCGGTTCACCACAGAGCAGATAGGGGTTGGCCGAGATGGCCTGCATGGCCCCGGGGCCAAAGGTGCGGAACACTTCCATCGCCTTGCGGGGGCTGATCTCGAACTGGGCCAGATAGGCGATGAGCTCCCGCATGCCGAACATGCGTTTGAACTCCTGCTGGATGCGGTCGGCCTTGTCCGGCGAGATGCCGGGGATCTCGGTCAGGCGGGCGGGGTCGTTGGCGATGACCTCCAGCGCTTCGGCACCAAATTTGTCGATGATCTTATCCGCCGTTTTCGCGCCGATGTAGGGCAGCGACCGGCTGGCGAGGAAGGCGTACACCGCTTCCAGGTCCTTGGGCATGTCGGTCTCGCACTCCTGCGCGTGGAACTGGCGGCCGTAGGTGGCGTGGTTCTCATACCGGCCACGGCAGACCACGCTCTCGCCTGCGTGCAGTTCGCCCACGATGCCGCACACTACCGTGACCACACCGCCGCCGGACACCTCGAACACGGTGTAGCCGTTATCCGCGTTCTCATAGATGATGTCCTCCACGGTGCCCTCGATCTGTTCCAGCTGCTGTTCGGCCATGCACTCACCTCCCCTGTCTGCATAGATAGCTATAGTATAGCGCGCCCGGCGGGTTTTGTAAATAAACGAAACGAAAACAAGCCGGACCCGCAGGTCCGGCTTGTTCCGTGATCGTAAGCACCTTTTTTGAATGTCCGGCGCAGTGCACCGGGCGTCCTTGGCCGTCAGGCGTTCGACGCCTGTTCAGCGTGCTGTTTTTCAAGTTCTTTTTCGTTCTGCAGCTTCCTGCGCACCACAAAATAGGCAGGGATCAGGAAGAAGCAGGCAAAGAACCATGCCACCGGGTTTGCAATGCAGGCCGCAAAGTAGCCCCACAGCGGCACGAACCAGAAGCCCACCATGGCACGGGCCACCATCTCAGCCACACCGGCAAACATGGCAAGGCCGGAGTAGCCCAGGCCCTGAATCGTGTAGCGGTAGATGATGAGCACCGCCAGCGGGATGTAGAACACGCTGTTCCAGAAGATGAACTCCTGCGCATTGGCCATAATGGCGGTCTCGCCTGCGTCCAGGAACAGACCGATGAGCAGTTTGTCCGTCACCCGCAGAATGAGGAAGGAGGCCACGCTGTACACGCAGCCGATGCCCAATGCGGTGTTCACGCCGCGGTTCACGCGGTCCAGATCCTTGGCACCCATGTTCTGGCTGGCGTAGGTGGTCATGGCAGTGCCGATGCTCTCCAGCGGCACGCAGAGGAACTGGGCCGCCTTGCTGCCGGCGGTCTGCGCGGCCACGATGTCGCTGCCCAGACCGTTCACGGCCCCCTGCAGCACCACGCTGCCGATGGCGGTGATGCTGCACTGCAGGCCCATGGGGATGCCCATATTGCACAGCTTTGCGCAGTGGGTCAGGCTGAAACGGCCTTCTTCCCTGCTCCAGCGCAGTTCCGGGTAGTGGCGCAGGATGTACAGCAGGCTGCCGAGGCCCGCCACCGCCTGACTGAACACGGTGGCAAACGCCGCGCCGAAGGCCCCCATCTTGAACACGATGATGCACAACAGGTCGAGCCCGATGTTCAGAAAGCTTGCCACCAGCAGGAAGTACAGCGGGCGCTTGCTGTCGCCCAGGGCACGCATCAGGGCGCTCGTCACATTATAAAGAAGGGTGAACGGGATGCCCCAGAAAATGGTGCGGATGTAGATATCCGCCAGGTCGATGATGTTTGCCGGGGTGTTGGTCCACACCAGCACCGGGCGGGTGAGCGCCACGGTGACGATGGTCAGCACCGCCGCAAAAAAGACGGACAGCCACACGGTGTTGGCGGTGTAGCGGCGCATCTCGGCGTAATCCTTCGCGCCGAAGGTCCACGAAATGGGGATGGAAAAGCCGCAGGCGATGCCGTTCACAAAGCCCAGCACCAGATAGTTCAAGCCGCCCACGCTGCCCACGGCCGCCAGCGCTTCCACGCCCACGAAACGGCCCACGATGATGGTATCGGCCAGATTGTAGAACTGCTGGAACAGGCTGCCCAGCATCAGCGGCACCGCGAAGGCAAGGATCAGCTTGAGCGGGCTGCCTTGGGTCATATCCTTTGTCATAGTGTAAAGTCCTCCTACCCGCCGGGAAACGGGGATTCCATTCGCATTCAAAAAGCGTATCTTCGTGATTTTGACCGTGAAAAACGCCCTGCCGGAAATGGCAGGACGTTGCGTACATTCATGAATGATATTATAGCGGACCGACGCCGGATTTACAAGATTTGCATTGCATCAACATTTCCAAGTTTTTGCAGAAAGAATTGGTGATTTTGCGAAGAAAGGTCAGCCGGTCTTTGTTTCCTGCCAGGACATCGTAAGGCGGCGCTTATTATTCACGCAATCCTTCAGATACAAATTGATGAGCGTCTGATACGGAATGCCCACCGCTTCCGATTGCGCCTTGAAGTAATCGATCGTGCTGCTGTCGATATTGATGGTGATCTGCTTTTTCAGTGCTTTTGCATAGGGGTTCTTTTTTGCATGAGAAAAATCATATTCATTCAGCATTATAACGCCCTCCTTACTTTTCATAGTATTTCGATTCGGTTTTGGTCGCCTTTCGGGCAGAGATGATGCGGATAACGGTATCTGACGCACGGTAACAGTGACACACAACGAGCAGATTTGCCTGATTGCTCAAGCCAAGAATGATGAATCTGTCCTCCTGTTCAGAATGCTCCGGGTCATCGATCACCAGTGCTTCTTCGTCATAGAACACCGTTTTTGCTTCCTGGAACGAGATGCCATGCTTGCGCTGGTTGATCTGGTTCTTGTTTTCGTCCCATTCAAATTGTATCGTTTCCATAATTATATTATAATTATTTTACCAGCATTGTCAAGTTTTTTCGATACAGCGAAAAACTCCCCCAGAAAACTCTGAGGGAGCTATGCTTATTCCGAATAATGCGCCAGGAACTGCTTTGTGCGCTCCTCCTGCGGGTGCTCAATGAGCTGCTTGGCGGGGCCTTCTTCCACCACCACGCCGCCGTCCATGAACAGGATGCGGTCGGCCACATCGCGGGCAAAGTGCATCTCGTGGGTGACGATGATCATGGTGGTCTTGCGGTCGGCGAGGTCGCGCAGGACGCGCAGCACTTCGCCGGTCAGTTCCGGGTCAAGGGCGCTGGTCGGCTCGTCGAAGCAGAGGATGTCCGGGTGCAGGGCCAGCGCACGGGCAATGGCCACGCGCTGCTGCTGGCCGCCGGAAAGCTGGTGCGGGTAGTGGTTCGCCCGCTCCGAAAGACCCATCTGGGCCAAAAGTTCCCTCGCCTGCTGCTCCAGCTCGGCCTGGATGGCCTTTTTGTTGGCTTTGTAGTCCGGGCGTTCCTTCGCCAGCAGTTCGCCCGCCAGCATCACGTTCTGCAGGGCGGTGTACTGCGGGAACAGGTTGAAGTTCTGGAACACCAGACCGAAGTGCAGGCGTTTTTTGCGCACCTCGCTCTCCCGCTGGGTGGCGGGGTCGGCGGCGTCCCACATGGTCTCGCCGTTCACCTTGATGACGCCGCTGTCCGGCCGCTCGAGGAAGTTCAGGCAGCGCAGCAGGGTGGTCTTGCCGGAGCCGGACGAGCCGATGATCGCCAGCGCTTCGCCCTGCTCCAGAGTGAGCGAAATGTCCTTGAGGACCTTTGTGTCCCCGAAATTTTTGCCGATGCCGGAGGCTTCAAGCAATGCCATGATGTTGTTTCCTCCCTTTCATCAGCGGAAATAATCCAGTTTCTTTTCGGCCCAGCCCAGCAGCAGGGTGAGTGCGCCCACGAAGACCAGGAAGAAGATGGCGGTGGAGAACAGCGGCCAGATCAGGCCCTTTGCACTGTACTCCTTGGCCATCATGATGATCTCCTTGTTGGCGATGGTATTGGCCAGCGAGGTGTCCTTGACGAGGGTGATGACTTCGTTGCCCATGGGGGCCAGGATGCGCTTGACCACCTGCAGCAGCGTGACCTTGAAGAAGATCTGGGTCTTGGTCATGCCCAGCACCTGACCGGCTTCGGTCTGGCCCTTGGGGATGGCCTCGATGCCGCCGCGGTAAATTTCGGAGAAATAGCAGGCGTAGTTGATGGCAAAGGCCACCACCGCCGCCACCATGCGGCCGCCGGAACCGGAGGGCCAGGGGTTCTCCATGCCCAGCAGGCCGGGGCCCAGGTAGATGACGATGATCTGCAGCATCAGCGGCGTGCCGCGGATGACCCACACAAAGGTCTTCACCACACCGGCCAGCGGCTTGCACCGGCTCATGGAACCAAAGGCCACCACCAGACCCAGCGGCAGTGCAAACAGCAGGGTCAGGGCAAACAGCTCACAGTTGAGCAGAAATGCGCCGGAAAGACGCCCCAAAATCACAGACACAGGAACACACCCATCCATCCAATTTTTTGACAAAGGGAACGCCCCGGTCAGGGGGCGCTCCGCACTTTTTCATGTAAGATGCTCAGTCGGCCAGAGCCAGATCGTACTTCTCGGCCAGCGCCTGCATGGTGCCGTCGGCCTTCAGCTCGTCGAAGGCGGCATCCACAGCGGCGGCGGCGTCACTGCCCTTGCGGAAGGCCACGCCGTATTCCTCGGCGTTCAGCTCGTCCACGATCGCAAGGCTTGCGTAGTCGGTGCCCTCGCCGATCATGGCATTGGCCAGGGTCAGGTCCAGCACAGCGGCATCGGCAGTGCCTGCGGCAACTTCCATCAGGCAGTCGGTCTGCACGCTCTTGGAGACGTAATCGGCCTGGGCCAGATTCTCGTCGCCCTCAATGGCGGCCTCACCGGCGGAACCGGCTTCGGCGACGACAGTCTTGCCCACCAGATCGGCGGTGGAAGCGTAGTCGGTGCCGTCCTTCACCACGACGACCTGTGCGTTCTTGGCGTAGGCCTTGGTGGTGGCGGTGTTGGCCATGATATCATCGGTCAGGGTCATGCCGTTCCAGATGCAGTCGATGCTCTTGGCGTCCAGCTCCACCACTTTGGTGTCCCAGTTGATCTCCACGAACTCCGGCTCCACGCCCAGCTTTTCGCACACAGCCGTTGCCAGCTCGGTGTCAAAACCGGTGAAGCTGCCGTCGGCGTCGGTGTAGTTCATGGGCTCGTAGACGGTGTAGCCGATGACCAGCTTGCCCTTTTCCTTGATGTAATCCAGGTCGCTGGCAGCGGTCTCGGAAGCGGCGGCACTGCCGGATGCGGCAGAAGAAGCCACGGTGGAAGTGGATGCGGCACCGCCGCAGGCGGCAAGGCTCAGCGCCATGGCACCGGCCAGGAATGCAGACACAAGACGTTTCATAAAAGGTTCCTCCCCTTTCGGTTTCCCAATGTATTTCCCTCTCGGTTTAGCATTTTATCATGCTAAAGTGTTAAACCGTGACTATAGAATAGCGCGTTTGCCGCCGTTTGGCAAGAGGGAAACGCAAATTTTTGCAGTTTCTCCTTTTTGCAGGCAGTTTTTATCCAGACGTTTAGCAGTTGTGCACAAAACGCACGGCATCTTCTCCCGCGGCCCGGCGCGCAAAAAGGCCCCGGAAGACCCACTCGTCTCCCGAGGCCCGGTTCCGCTTTTTGTTCAGACCCGCCCGGTCAGCGCATCTCGCGCGCATCCGCGCAGGCACGCAGCACGGCGTTGCGGTAGTTCTCCACCGCGATGGTGCACCCGGACAGCAGGTCGGCGTCCTGCGCCTTGCCGTCCGTATCCAGTTCCAGCCCGCGCACCTGGTCTGCGGTCTTGCCGGTCAGCCAGCGGCCGAAGGCATCCACCTGCTCGGCCCAGCCCGCCTTCAGCGAGGAGACCGCTGCCAGCGGGTAGTCCTCGCCCTTCTGGCGCTTGGTGCGGTGGTCGGAGGGCAGGTCCACCTTGCCGGTGTCGTCCGCCGTCACCGTGAGCTCCAGCTCATCCAGCTGCACATCCCGGATGCGGCCCTCGCCGTCCAGCACCACCGCCGCCGTGATGGTGTTCAGCTTGCCGTTTTCGTCCTGCTCGGTCATCTCGGTGAGCACGCTCATACCGGTGCGCCAGCCGGAGCGGTCTTCCGTCTGCGATGCGCTGCTGCCGGAAGCCGTGCCGCTCGTGCTGTGGCTCTGCGAGGCGCTGTTCGCGCCGGAATTGCTGTTCATGCAGCCGGTCAGCACCAGTGCTGCCGCCAGGGTGCAGCCCAGGATCATGCCTCGAACTGTCTGTTTCATCGTTATAACGCTCCCTTTCCTGCCCCATCGCAGGGGCTTTGAAGGTAGTGTGCCCGGAAAACGGTGCATTATTGCAAATTCTCTTACATCAAGGGGCTCAGCAGGCGCAGCACGCTGTCCAGCACGGTGCCGGGCAGGCTGGTGCGGCAGTCCGTCACCTGCACTTCGCGGCATTGGGGCAGCGTTGCCAGCACGTCGTCCCGCAGAACGGCCACCTGGCTGCTGTGCTGCAGCAGCACGCCGCACTCGAAGTGCAGAAACAGGCTGCGGTAATCCATGTTGATGCTGCCCACCACGGCGGTGACGTCGTCGCTCACCCAGCACTTGGCGTGCAGGAAGCCGGGCGTGAACTCAAAAATGCGCACGCCCGCCTGCAGAAGCGGCAGATAATAGGACCGGCTCAGCCGGAACACCAGCTTTTTGTCCGGGATGCCCGGCAGCACCAGCCGCACATCCACCCCGCGCTTGGCGGCGTTCCGCAGCGCGTCCAGCATTTCCTCGCCGATGGCAAGGTAGGGCGTGTAAATATAGACATACCGCTGCGCCTGCGCCAGGATGTTCAGGTATATCGTCTCGGCCACGGGCTCCTCGTCCAGCGGGCTGTCGGCGTAGGGCTGCACCACGCCGTCCGACACCGGCGGCTCCAGCGGCGCGGGGCGGAAGGGGCTGTAGTCTTCCTCGCTGGGGCGGAAGGCGTTCCAGAAGTTGAGGAACATCACGGTGAAATTCCACGCAGCATCGCCTTCCACCCGCAGGGCGGCGTCCTTCCAGTAGCCGAAGCGCTGCTCCTTGTTGATATATTCGTCCGCCAGGTTCACGCCGCCGGTGTAGGCCACCGTGCCGTCGATGACCACGATCTTGCGGTGGTCGCGGTGGTTCATCACCAGCGAGAGCAGCGGCACCACGGGGTTGAACGGGATGCACCGGATGTGCGCCCGCTCCATGCGCACCACAAAATCCGTGGGCAGGCCCAGCAGGCTGCCGAAATCGTCGTAGATCAGCCGCACGTCCACCCCCTGGGCAGCCTTGCGGCGCAGAATTTTCTCGATGCCGTTCCACATATATCCGTGGCTGACGATGAAGAACTCCAGAAAAATCGTCTTCTCGGCCTTTTCGAGATCGGCCAGCAGCTGCGGGTACATGGCCTCGCCGCAGGAGAAATACTGCGTGCGGGTGTTCTGCCAGGCCGGGTAGGGGCCGTATTTCGCCACATAGCGGCTCTGGCCCAGCCCGCGGGCGTCCAGCGTGTCGGCCGGGCCGGGCTGCTGGGCAAGGTCCTTTTTGTGGGCGTCGTCCACGGCCTGCATCTTCAGGCGCAGGCGGCGGGAGGGCCGCTTGTTGCCAAAGGCCAGGTACAGCGCCCCGCCCAGCAGCGGCAGGATGCCGATCAGCGCGATCCAGCCCACCTTGTAGGCGCTGTTCTCGTCCTTGCGCACCAGATACAGGATGATGAGCAGGCTCAGCGCGTTGAGCACGCCGTTCACCCACACCCGCCCGGTGCCGGTGGTGATGGCGAAGAACACCCAGCACAGCCACAGCAGCTGCAGCGCCACCAGGATCACCGTGACGGTGACGCGGTTCAAAATGCGGCTGAAAAATTTGACGAACGGCAGCCGGTAGAACATGCGGCCTGCCCCCCTTTCTGCATCCCTTTATAATATGTGTAAGTATACCGCGGTTTTGCACCGTTTGCAAGGACACGATAAAACCAAAGCGGAGCAGCCAGGCTGCTCCGCTTCGGTTCCGTTATTGGTGTTATTGGTTTTCCTCATAACCTACCATCAGGCCGCCCAGCTCGGCGTAGTAGCTGCACAGGCCGCCGCATTCGCTCACGTCCACCTGCGCGCCCTCGAACACCGCATGCAGCATCAGCTTCAGGCGCTTGGCGGCTTCCGGGTTGCCGCAGTGGGCGATGTGCACTTTGCCATTCGTGAAGCCGCCGGCCTTCATTTCCAGCACGATGCGCTCCAGTGCGCCGTGCTCGCCGCGGGTCTTGCACAGCACTTCCAGCTCGCCGCTCTCGCTTGCCCGGCCGATGACCCGGATGCCCAGCATCCGCGCCACGGCGGCAACGGCAGGCTTCACGCGGCCGTTGCGGGCCAGGTTTGCCAGCGATTCCAGCGAGAACAGCAGGTGGGTGTGCTTTTTGTAAGCCAGAATTTCCTCGCAGACGGCGTCGAAGTCCATGCCGCTTTCCACCAGCTGCTGCAGCCGTTCGGCCAGCAGGCGGCACTCCGGCCCGGCGGACAGGCTGTCCAGCACAAAGACCCGGGCTTCCGGGTGGTCGGCCTTGTACTCCTCGGCCGCCAGCAGGGCGGCGTTGTAGCTGCCGGACAGGGTGCCGGTGATGGTGACGGCGAACACCTGCTCCGCGCCCTCGTAGGCGGCCAGCCAGTCGGCCACGTTGGGGCAGGACGTGGTGGTCTTGCCCTTGTAATCACGCAGGGTCTGGGCCATGCCCACGGCGTCCAGATGGCCGTCGTCCAGATATTCCTGCTCGTCGGTGACGATCTTCAGCGGCACACAGGCAAACTCTGCCCCCGGCAGCTCATACAAATTGGACGAGGAATCCACAACGATCTTGGTTTTCATAAAAGCACGCTCCCGCATCTATTTTTGTCTGGCAGGCGTCGGCCGCTGCAGGGGATCCCCTGCCCGGCGCGCACTGCCGCTCTGGTTTGTTCCGTTCGCTGCAAACATCTTATCAGTTTTTCAAAAACCTGTCAAGCAGTTTCATAAAATCTTTAAAAAGTTTTTCTTGACCCGTTGACCTGCGCGGCAAAATGCATTATACTGAGACCCATGAAACCGACCATTTCCCCCTCGGCTGCGGGCCATGCCTGCCGCCGGACGAGCCATCGGAATGCTGTATGAACGCTGAAACCAAACGCCGCGTTGCGGCCTGCGCCGCCGGGTTTGCCCTGCCCCGGTACGCCGATCTCCCGCAGGTGGGGCTGTATCTGGACCAGACCGTGCAGTACGTCAACGGCTACTTCCGCACCTTCTGCGGCGTGGAGCTCACCCCCTCCATGGTGAGCAACTACGTCAAAAAGGGCATCCTGCCGCACCCGGTGCGCAAAAAGTACAGCCGGGAGCAGCTGGCTTCCCTGCTCTACATCGCGGTCTCCAAGACGGTGCTCTCGATGGAAAACATCGACATCCTGTTCAAAATGCAGCGGGAGCACTATTCCGCCGGGGAGGCCTACGATACCTTCTGCAACGAGCTGGAAGCCTGCCTTCCGGTGGTGTTCGGCTACCAAAAGGCCGCCCCCCTGCCAACCGATGTGAACGACGAACGGATGCTGCTGCGCAGCACCATCCTGGCCGCCGCCAACAAAATGTACCTGGACTGCTGCTTCGATGCGCTGCGCCAGGAGGAAAATCTCTGGGCAGATATCCTGCCGGACCTTGTGTAAGAAGGAGGAATCGTTCGTGCGTGAGATCAGGATCGGGCGTGTTTACCGCCACTTCAAGGGCGACTATTATCTTGTGGAGGGCGTCGCCAACGACTCCGAGACCGGGAAGCCGTTCGTCATCTACCGCAAGCTTTACGGCGACGGCGGGCTCTGGCTGCGCCCGCTGGAAATGTTCCTGAGCCGGGTGGACCGAGAGAAATATCCCGATGCACCGCAGGAATATCGCTTTGAGTTGCAGGAGATCGAAAGCGCTGCGGGGCACTGAAACAAAAGGGGCGCTGTGCAGCAGAGCGCAAAGCTCTGTATCTTTGCTTCTTTTCTTTGATTTTTTGCCCTGTTTTCGCGCATTCCTTCGTTTGCAGTTTCTTTTGCATTCAAGTCAGAATCACAAACAAAAACACCTGTCTGCGTTTTGTTTTCGCAGGCAGGTGCTTTTTTGTTTCTCATTTTCCGGCGCACGGTCATCCACTGAAAAGTGCAGATAAAAAGTACGCCCTTTCCTCCCGCCGCTTTTGGCGCTATGCTGTTTTCGAACGAAAAATCTCTGCCAAAAAGGAGGAACAGCGCTTGGACATTGAACTTTCCCGCGGGTTCGTGGCGTTCCCGCGCGGCCTGACCGACTGGGAATGGTACACCGAGCCCAACACCGCCCGGCTGTATTTTCATCTTCTGCTCACGGCAAATTGGAGCCGCAAGCAGTGGCAGGGCATCACCATCCAGCCCGGACAGCTGGTGACGAGCCAGCCGCACCTTGCCGCACAGCTCAATTTGTCCACCATGCAGGTCCGCAGTGCCCTGAAGCACTTGCAGACAACCGGTTACATAACCGTCAAAACAGGGCCAAAATACAGCCTGATCACGTTAGAAAATTACAATTTGATCACCGGGCTCAACAGGCTGGATAACAGGCAGGCAACCGGCAAACAACCGGCTGATACCAGTCTGGCAGCAACAACTCTACCATCAATACCATCAGAACCAGAAATACCATCATCATCTTCCGAAGAAACGACGACGACGAGCGAGCACGCTCTTGTTTTTGAGGAATACGAAGCAAATATCGGTCAGCTTGCGCCCCGATGCAAAACGGAGCTGGCTCAATATGCCGACCGTCTGGGGGATGAGGTGACGGCGGCCGTGCTGCACAAGTGCGGCGACCTTGGCGGGCACAGCTGGGCCTATGTGCGCAAGGCTCTGGAAGATGCCGCCGGGCTGGGATGCCAGACCGCGCAGGACTATCAGCGGCGCGCACCCATCGGCGGGAGCCGGGCCAAAGGCACCCGTGTAGACCGCGAAACACCCAGCGGCAGCGACTGGCTGCAAAACGCGGCCTTTCGCCGAAGACCGCTGACAAAAAGGCAATAAAAAAAGCTCCCCCATTAAGAGCGTTGACATAGGAAAACAGGAAGAAACCCAGTAAAATCAACGCTTTTAAGGGCAGAGGGCAAACAGGTTAGCTCAA
>OBAI01000354.1_pt1 | contig 53580 bp, 48 predicted proteins | sample 1517461 | NCBI WGS metagenome assembly OBAI01 (sample SAMN04571696, study PRJEB22368) | human gut metagenome | biome: human gut; material: stool | host: Homo sapiens | place: Luxembourg | collected 2012-06-29
CACCCTGCAAAGCGGCGCTTGGCTCACTGCCGACCCAGCCCGGCGGCAGGGCTGCCTGACCGAGCCGGTGCTGCGCAGCTACTGGGGCACCGCTTATGACGAAAACTATGCCAGGCTCTCGTCCCTTGTGGACGAAGTACTGGACGACCTCCTTACGTATGAGAATGCCCCCGCCTGCACCAGCTACTTTGCCATCTCCAACGGCCGGACCGAGGCCAGCGAGAACGTCTGGGGCTCTGCCCTGCCCTACCTCGTCTCGGTGGACAGCAGCACCGACCTCGCCGCCGACAACTACGAATACACCGTCACCTTCTCGGCCGCACAGGTGCAGCAGGCACTGGCTGGGCTGGGGCTGACAGCCGACCTCGCCGCGCCGGAAAGCTGGTTCGGCCCGGCCGAGCTGACCGCCGCCGGGTATGCAAAAGCACTCCCGGTGTGCGGGCAGATTGTCTCCGGCACGGCGCTGCGGCGGGTGCTGGGCTTGCGCAGCACCTGTTTTACGGTGCAGTACCAGAGCGGGAATTTCAGCTTCACCACCCGGGGCTACGGCCACGGGGTCGGCCTGAGCCAATGGGGTGCAAAAGCGATGGCCGAACAGGGCGCAGGGTATGCGGATATTTTAGCGCATTACTACCCGGGGACACAACTGCTGCGGTAAATTTACAATTTAAAATGCTCTCCGCTCCGCTCTGAGCATATCAGCGGAAATTATATTTCTTTTTGAGCTCCAGAAAAATCTGCGGATTTTTCTGGAGTTCTTTTTCACGGGATGGGGCCATAACAGGAAGCTTCATCTTATGAAATGTTCCACGAATCAAACGTTGTTTTCCGTACCGACCCTTTCTGTGAAAAAGTAAATCGGCAAAGCCCGCAGGCTTTGCCGATTTACAAATACAAATAATTTTTCCTCTGAATATGGCCAGAGTGAAACGGCGGCCATTTTAAATGGTTACGCTCAGATACGCACCATGTCCGGCGTGATCTCCGCCAGAGAATGCGCACCGCACATCTGCATGGTGTCGGCCAGTTCCCCGGCCAGCTTATCAATGTAGCACTTCACGCCTTCTTCACCGCCGCCGTACACAGCCGTGACAAAGGGGCGGCAGATCAGCACGCCGTCTGCGCCCAGTGCCAGCGCCTTGAACACATCCACACCGGTGCGGATGCCGCCGTCCACCAGCACCTTCACGCCGGTGTCCTTGAGAGCCGCTGCGATCTCCGGCAGCACCTCGGCGGTGGCGGGGCACTGGTCCAGCACGCGGCCGCCGTGGTTGGACACCACGATGGCAGCAGCACCGGCTTCCTTTGCCTTCAGCGCGCCCTTGACGGTCATGACGCCCTTGACGATGAGCGGGCGCTCGGCCAGCTTGACGATCTCGGCCAGCTCTGCTACGCTCTTGCTGCCGGCGGGCGGGGTCATGTTTTTCAGGAACGGCAGACCCGCTGCGTCCACATCCATGGCCACGGCAAAGCAGCCGCTGGCCTTGGCCTCGGCCATCTTCTCCTTGATGGTGTCGATGTTCCAGGGCTTGATGGTGGGTACGCCGCAGCCGTTCGCCGCGCCGATGGCCTTGGTGGCCATCTCCATCACGGTGGGGTTGGTGCCGTCACCGGTGAAGGCCGCGATACCGTTCTCGGCGCAGGCACGCACCAGCACATCATTATAAGTCATGTCCGTGTAAGCTTCGGAGTAGTGCAGGTTCACGGCACCCACCGGGCCCGCAAAGAAGGGGTAGGCAAACGTCTTGCCGAACAGCTCCACATGGGTGTCCGGGGTGCCGCCCTCGCACAGGGTATCCATGTTCACCCGGATGTCGGCCCACTTATTATAATTGCGGATGGCCGTGTCACCCACGCCCTTGGCACCGGGACCGGGGATCTGGTTTTTGCAGGCCACGCCGTTGCACACCGGGCAGGCCTTGCAGTATTTGCCGATGCACTCGCGGGCATTGGCCAGCACTTCCGAATAAGTCATGATAAAATATCCTCCTTTGTTCCTCTTTCTGCGGCGCAAAACGACCTGCCGCAGCACTCTCTGCCCTCATCATAGCCCCGTTTTTTTCCTTCGTCAAGAGCTTTGGATATTTTCTGCGCCGGTTCGTTCCGGTCCTCCTGCGCAGGAGCGTCATTTTTCTCCAAATTGCAATTTTTTCGAAAAAATCCTTGACAAATATTCCTCTTTCAGGTATTATAGTAGGGCGCTGAGGCGCGGAACTGAATATGGAAAGATGGCTGAGTTGGTCTAAGGCGCACGACTGGAAATCGTGTAACGTGTCAAAAGCGTTCTGGGGTTCGAATCCCCATCTTTCCGCCAGAAGTCCGGAACTGAAAAGTTCCGGACTTTTTGTTTTTCCGCCGTTTTCCGCATTTGAAAAAAGTCCTTGACAAACGGGCTTCTTTCAGGTATTATAGTGTGGCGCTGTGGCGCAGAACTGAATATGGAAAGATGGCTGAGTTGGTCTAAGGCGCACGACTGGAAATCGTGTAACGTGTCAAAAGCGTTCTGGGGTTCGAATCCCCATCTTTCCGCCAGATGTCCGGAACCGAAAGGTTTCGGACTTTTTGTTTTTCCGCCGTCTGCTTGACTTTTTGCTCCGCTTCCGCTATGCTGAACAAAATATCGTTTTACCGAAGGAGGATCATCATGGCTTCTTCCCGCAAGAAAAGGCGCGGCCTCTCCATTGCTGTCATCGTGGTGCTGTGCCTGCTTCTCATCGCCGTTGTGGCGGCGGCCGTCGGCTACAGTCTGGTCGCCCGCCGGGTCAAGGCCCTGCAGGCCGGGGCCAGCTTCACGCTGGATTACGAGATCGCCCCCACCGCCGACTCCCCTGCCCTTTACGGCATCCTGCAGCAGGCCGGGGCCACCAGCGGCACGGTCACCGGCCAGTATGCGCCGGACGCGCTGCAGCTGAGCATCGCGGCAAAAAAGGCCGTGATCCCGGCCGACCCGCTCACCCGGGTATACGTCAGCAGCGACGAGACCCTTTATGATGTGGGCCAGCTGTACCGGAACGTCCGCACTTCCATCACGGATGCCTATCCGCTGGCCGGGCTGCTGATCCCGGATTGGTCGCTGGGCAGCTACATCTCCCAAAGCCAGCTGGCCAGCCTGCTGGGCGTTGGCACCGAGGCCACCAGCCTGCAGGACGTGACCGAATTCCAGCTGGATGCAAAGGGCCTGCAGCGGGTCCAGCCGGAAAGTGCAAGAGACGGCTACCTCTACTTCCAGCTGAACACCGGCAGCGCCGGTACCGATGCCCCGGTGCTGGTCGTCGGCTTCCAGAAGGACAAATTCTTTGACGACGCCATCCCGGTGGAGCTGCAGCTCACCATCCCGGCGCACGATGTCACCATCCGGCTTTCCGGCACCGTGAGCGCCCGGACCGTATCGCTCACCGCACCTACCTCCCGCATGAAGGATGACGACATCCAGACGCTGGTGCAGATCCGCGAGACCATCCAGAGCGTTCTGCAGTTCGTGCAGAATGCATCTTAAACACAAAAAGAGCAGACGCGATGCGTCTGCTCTTTTTGCGTTTCTTATCAATTACCGGTCCAGGATGCGCCCGTCGGTGGAGAAGGTCACCACATTCCACGGGATGAACTTGCCGCTGTTCTTCAGGGCCGTGACGGCGGCATGTTCCAGCCCACCGCAGCAGGGCACCTCCATGCGCAGCACGGTCACGCTCTTGATGTCATTGTTACGGATGATCTCGGTCAGCTTTTCGCTGTAATCCACGGCGTCCAGCTTCGGGCAGCCGATGAGGGTGACATGGCCCTTCATGAACTCCTCGTGGATGTTCGCATAGGCATAGGCGGTGCAGTCGGCGGCGATGAGCAGCTTGGCACCGTCAAAATAGGGCGCGTTCACCGGCACCAGCTTGATCTGGCAGGGCCACTGCGCCAGCTGGGACTGCAGCGGTGCAGCGGCAGCGGGTGCGGCTGCCTGCTCCCGGTGGAACTGGCGCATGGCGCTGCCCGGGCAGCCGTGGAAGGCCGGGGCGGCAGGCTTTTCGGCGGCAGCCGCTGCCTTTTTCTGCTTGTTCTCCAGCACGGCCTGCTCGTCGTAGGCGGCGGCTTCGCGCTCGGTGAAGGTGATGGCACCGGTGGGGCAGCCGGGCAGACAGTCGCCAAAGCCGTCGCAGTAGTCGTCCCGCATGAGCTTTGCCTTGCCGTTCACAAGGCCGATGGCACCCTCATGGCAGGCGGTGACGCAGGCCCCGCAGCCGTTGCATTTTTCTTCGTCTATATGAATGATTTTGCGGATCATGGGAAAGTCCTCCTTGCTTTGATGAACTGAGTATACTATAATCAGGCCAAAGCTTCGGTTGCCATAACCACGAAACGAGGATTTTTTCATGAAACTTGTTCCTTCGCCTTTGTTCCAGGGCCTTTCGCCGGCTGATCTGGATGCCCTTGCCGCCGCCGGGCTGCTGCGGCAGAAAACATTTGCAAAGCACACCGTCATTTTCTGCGCCGGGAGCCGGGTGCAGGAGATCGGCGTGGTGGTGCAGGGCACCGTCCACATCGAGAACCTCGATCTCTGGGGCACCAAAAGCATCCTGAGCAGCATTTCCGCCGGGCAGGCCTTCGCCGAGACCTATGCCTTCTGCGGCGACGCACTGATGGTGGATGCCGTTGCCGCCGAGGACTGCACCGTGCTGCTGCTGAGCACCCGTGTCCTTTCCGACGCCAGAGTGTCCCCCGCTGTGCGGGATACTCTGCTGCGCAACCTGCTGGCCGTTTCCATGCGCAAGAGCCTGAGCCTTTCCCAGCGCATCTTCTGCACCACACCCAAAACGGTACGCGGCCGCCTGCTGACCTACTTTTCCGCGCAGGCGGCAAAGGCGGGCGGGCTGGAGTTCGACGTGCCCTTCAACCGCCAGCAGATGGCCGATTACCTCAACCTGGACCGCAGCGCCCTCTCCAAAGAGCTGTGCAAAATGCGGGACGAAGGCCTGCTGGAATTTGAAAAGAACCATTTCCGGCTGAACGAGCTGCCGGAATGACCCCGGCCCAAATGCATAAAAATGCCCGCCGCATTTTTCGAAACACGGCGGGCATTGCTTTTCTCGGTCAGGCTCAGACCGTTTCCTTCACGGCCTTCTTGCGGGGTGCGCACTTGCGCTTGGGCTTCTCTGCTGCAGGCTTTTCCTCTGCGGGTGCCTCGGCCTTTGCGGCGGGAGCGGCTTCGGCCGTTTCTGCCTTGGCCGCCGCCTTTGTGGTCTTTTTAGCCGCCGCCTTGCGGGCAGGCTTTGCGGGCTTTTCCACCGGAGTTGCTTCGGTCTTCACAGTTTCCTCTGCCTTCGGTTCTTCCGCCTTGGCGGCTGCCTTCTTGGTGGTGCGGGGCTTGCGGGCGGCAGGCTTTTTAGCCGGGGCCTTTTCCTCGGCGGGGGCAGCTTCCGCAGCTTCCACGGCAGGCTCCTCAGCCTTCTTGGCGGCGGCACGCTTTGCGCGCTCCTTCACCTCATTGATGGTCCACAGCTGGTCCTCTGCGCCGGGCACTTCCTGCCAGATCTGCAGCACGGTGCCCACAGCAGCACCCATGCCCACGGTGTCCACACACTTGCCGCCGGCCCAGGACGAGCGCAGGCGCACGGTGCCTTCCGGGGTGGGCTGGACGCTCCACATCTGGGAGGTGCCGCCCACATCCTCCCACAGATGCAGCCAGGTGCCGTTGGCGGTGCCGGTCATGGTCAGGTCCAGCAGCTTGCCGGAAGCGCGGTTGCGGATGCGGTAGACGCCGTCGCCCACGCGGACGAAACTCCACTCCTGCTCGGGCTTGTGCTCATACTTGCCCAGACGAACGGTGCCGCCTTCCTTCGCGCCCTCCACAGCCTGGATGACGTTGCCGGTGTGCGCGGCGATGGTGTAAAAGTGATCGGCTTCGATCACGGTCTGTGCGACAGTTTTCATCATTTTTTCCTCCCTATGGTTCATGGCCGGCCCTGCTCTGCCTGCGGCGGCCGCCCATATTGTCCGGTGCCTGCACCAGCGTGCAGGCCTCTTTGTTCTCCTCATGGTAAATGATACCACATATCGTGATTTTTCACAAGCAATTCGACCATCCTTTAGCAAAACTGACAAAAAGCTCTGCCCTTTCGGGTGGTTTTTCTCCCGCTCGACCGGCCCAAAGCGTGCATTTTTCTGTTTCCGGGGCTCTCGACTTTTCGCCGCAGCTGCGTTATACTATGTGCCGGTGCTCCGTGCACCCGCCAGAATCATCCGCCGCCCTTTGTCACACAGGGCGGTTTTCGCATCCTATAAAAAGAAGGAGGTCCTTTCATGACATCCGATGAACTCAACATCCGGCAATATAAAAAGATGACCGAGACGCCCATCCCCAAGCTGATCTTAGGGCTGGCGGCTCCCACCATTTTAAGTATGCTCATCACCAGCATCTACAACCTGGCCGACACCTTCTTTGTGGGCCAGATCTCCACCAGCGCGTCCGGCGCGGTGGGCGTGGTCTCCAGCCTGATGGCCATCATTCAGGCGCTGGGCTTCACGCTGGGCCACGGCTCCGGCACCATCATCAGCCGCAGCCTGGGCAGCCGCAACACCGAGGCCGCCACCCGTTTTGCTTCCACCAGCTTTTTTACGGCACTGGCCGTCGGCGTGGTGCTGGCCGTCATCGGCCTTGCGACCCTGCCCGGCTTCATGATGCTGCTGGGCAGCACGTCCACCATCCTGCCCCACGCCTGCGCCTATGCACGGCCCATCCTTATCGCGGCCCCGCTGATGATCTCCAGCCTTGTGATGAACAACATCCTGCGCTATGAGGGCAAGGCCAGCTTTGCCATGATCGGCCTGGTCACCGGCGGCGTGCTGAACATCGTGCTGGACCCCGTCTTCATGTTCGGCTTCGGCCTCGGCACCGCCGGTGCGGGCATCGCCACCGCCCTCAGCCAGACCATCAGCTTTGGCATCCTGCTGTCCATGTTCCTGCGGGGCAAAACGGTCAGCCAGTTCCGCATCACCGCCGTCACCCGTGAAGCCCGGGAGTTCGGCATGATTTTGATCGGCGGCGCGCCCAGCTTTGGCCGCCAGGGCCTGCAGAGCATCGGCGGCATGCTGCTGAACATCGCCGCCCGCGATTACGGTGACGCAGCTGTGGCCGGCATGAGCATCGTCTCCCGCATCTTCATGTTCATCATCTCGGTGGCCATCGGTGTCGGGCAGGGCCTGCAGCCCGTAGCATCCTTCAACTATGGTGCCCGCAAATTCCGCCGGGTGCGGCAGGCGGCCATCTTTACGGTAGGTGCGGCCTTCTGTATGCTGGTGGTGCTGGTGGGCCTGTGCTGGCTGAACGGTGATGTCCTCATCCGGCTGTTCCGCGACGACCCGGAGGTGACGGCCATCGCCCTGCCCGCATTCCATTACCAGTGTCTGGCCGTGCTGCTGCAGCCGGTCATCGTTGTGGCGAACATGACCTTCCAGAGCGTGGGCAAGGCCGGGCGCGCCACCTTCCTGGCCTGCTGCCGCCAGGGCGTGTTCTTCATCCCGCTCATTCTCCTGCTGCCCCGCACCCACGGCCTTGTGGGCGTGGAGATCTGCCAGCCCATTGCGGATGTGCTCACTTTCCTCGTCTCGGTGCCCTTCCTGCTGGCATTCCTGAACCAGCTGGGCCGGATGGACGACGCTGAGCACGCTAAAACGGCGTCCTGAACGCTTGTCACCAAACTGTAATCAACAGCCGCGTTTTCCTGCAATGGAAAGCGCGGCTGTTTCGTATTATAATTGAATCGGGATTTTTCCCATTTACAAGAATGCTTTTCGGTTCCTCTGCATTGACAAGGAGTGATCGTATGAAACGCTTTTCTTCCCAGATGAACCGCATCGGCTGCGCCGCCGTGTGCGTCTCGCTCAGTCTCGCGCTGGGCTGCGGGTGCGCCGTGCTGCCTCCCGCTTCCAGCAAACCGGCATCGTCGGCCTCGGTCCCCACCGACTCAAGCGGCAAGCCGCTGTACGACGCCTCCCGGCTGGACGACGGCCAGCTGCGGGCGCTCTACGGCTACGACCGTGCCGGCAGCAGCACCGCCATCCTCTGCGGCAGCAAGGTGCTGTACCAGTCTGCCCGCAGTGAAAATGTAACCCTTCTGCAGGATGTCGTCACCGGCGAGACGGATTACTGGTTCCGCAGCTGGTCGGACCCCACCGGCCGGGGCGGACGCCGCAGCGCCCTCTATGATAAGGACGGCACTGAAGTGCTGGCCTTTGACGGCGAACAGAGTGCCACCCTGCAGAACGGCCTGCTGGTGCTGCAGGAAAGCCGGCTGGTCAACGGCGAATATCAGGACGGCTACAGCGGCTATGGCACCTGTCAGGTCATCGACCCGGCCACCGGCGAAAGCCTGCCCGTACCGAAGGGCGCATACGCCTGCGTCGTGTGCGGTGACCGCCTCGTCTATACCTGCTACGCCCGCCCGGCCGACCTTGCCGACGACGAATGGGACGATGACACCTCCCTGCACAGCTGGGTCATCGTTCTGACGAAAGACGGCACGCAGGTGTATGGAGCCGACACCTCCACCGCTTACCGCATTTCCTATTCGCCCGATGAGCTGACCGACTGGGTGGAACTGGATACCTACCACGCCGACGGTGCACCGGTGGACCAGATGCTTTATAATCCCACCACCGGTGAAAGTTTTACGGGCTACACCCAGACCTGCGGCAACGGCACGGCGTGCTTTGTCACCGACGATGGCCGGTACGAGCTGCGGGACATGACCACCGAGGACCGCGGGGTCATCAGCACCTTTGAGGACATGCCCAGCCATTATTTCCCGGGTTCTGTGGTCACCTGGCGCACCACCGGTGATTACGGCTATGACCTGCACGACCTTGAGACCGGCGATGTAACGCCGCTGTACGCCTGCAGTGTCACGGACAACACCATTGCTCTCTATGCCAAAAACGGCAGCCTGAAAGTCTGCGACACCGACACCGGCAAGGTCATCACAGATACCACCGTGGAGCCGGTGGAGAACCAGCAGAGCGTGATGATGGACAGCGCGGGCAACGGCTATGTCTGGCTGGAGCTGCGGAACAACGACAACTACGAGACCACCGCCACCCGCGTCTACGGCCCCGAGGGCCTTGTCTCCGACCTGACCCATCTGCAGAGCAAATACTACGCCCTGAACTACCTCACCGCCACCCCAGAGGGCCGTCCGCTGTATTGCGGCGTTTCCGACACCCTCAGCAACAGCGGCTCGCTGTGCGACGTGCTGGACGAAAACGGCAACGTGGTACTCAGCGGCCTCGGCAGCTGCTACAGCTATTACGCCAACAGCCTGAACCACCTGCCCGACCATGTGTTCGTGGCGCAGCGCGGCTTCTACTACGGCTGGATGGACACCGACGGCAATTGGCTTTTCTGCCAGAGCATCTTTTCTTCCATCAATTCCGATGACGAACTGGGTTATTGAGCCCAACTTGGGAGGGACTTCTTATGAAAAACGCAAAAATCACCCGCCGCAGCTTTCTGCTGGGCCTAGCCGCCTGCTCGGCGGCGGGCGTTCTTACCGCCTGCAAGGGTTCGGATGCACCCGCCAGCAGTGCTTCTGCCGCACCGGAAGCGCCTGCTTCCTCGGTGAGCGAAGTGCCGCCCGTCAGCCTGTTTGCCGTGGAGGACTTCCCCAAGCTGGACGGCAGCACGGCCTGCATCCCGCTGATGGCTCAGATGATGGCCGACACGACCGGCATCGACCTGGAAGCCGCCCAGAGCGCTATTTCGGTCTCCACCACCGCCTATGCGTGGGAGAGCTTCGGCCTGTACCCGGATGAGGAATACACCGCCAGAATGCTGGTGGTGTACGAAGCGCCGGACTACGTGAAGGATGAGCTGAAAGAAGCCGATGCTCAGCTGGAGCAGAAGCCCATCGGCCGGGATGCGCTGGTATTCATTGTGAACGAAGAAAACCCGGTCAAGAGCCTGACCCGGCAGCAGCTGAAGGACATCTACGCCGGAAAGATCACCAACTGGAAGGAGGTCGGCGGCGATGATCTCGACATCGTGGCCTTCCAGCGCAGCGAGGATTCCGGCAGCCAGACTCTGTTCAAAAAGCTGCTCATTCAGGGCGGCGAACTGATGGACCCACCCACCGAGCTTGCCCCCACCGCCATGGGCGAACTGGTGGACAGCCTTGCCGCCTACAACAACAGCGCCAACGCCATCGGCTTTTCGGTGTATTACTACATCGACCAGATGTACTCCAAGCCCGGCCTGCGGCTGCTGGCCGTGGATGGAGTCGAGCCTTCCAACGACACCATTGCCAGCGAGAAATACCCGCTGTGCAACGAATTCTACGCTGTTCTCCACGCAGACGCCGCCGCCGACAGCCCGGAGCGCCAGCTCTATGACTGGCTGGACACCGACGCCGGGCAGAACTGCATCCAGAAGTCCGGCTATGTGGCGGTGGGCCCGCAAACCACGGAAAGCACTGCAGACTGACCCGCAGCCTATTTTCACCGAAAGGCTTCCCTCCCCGCCGAGGGAAGCCTTTTTTGCTGTCTCGCCGTCGATTGACACCGTTCTGCATTTCTGCTACAATAAAGTCAGCTAGCCGTCGAACATTTTGCAGCAGATTGCCGAAAAGGAGAACACGTTATGGACCATCCTTCTTCTCATGTGGAAAGCCGCTGGCGCACCAAACTGCGCAACCGCATCATTCAGGCGTCCAGCCTGCTGGAGATCCTGCTCTCGGGCCTTGTGCTCGTCGGCCTGCTGCTCAGTGCCGTGCCGCTCATCAAGTGGATGCCGGGCCTGTTGATCGACGGCAACGAGGTGGAGATCCGCAGCTTTCTGGAACGCAGTCTCGACATCGTCATTGGCATCGAGTTCATCAAGATGCTGGCCAAGCACAGCCCCGGCAGCAGCCTGGAAGTGCTGCTGTACGCCATCGCCCGGCATCTGGTGGTGGGGCATGACTCCGCGCTGGAAAATCTGCTCAGCGTGGGGGCCATCGCGCTGATCTTCATCGTGCGCAAGTTCTTCTTTGTTCCGGCCTTTGGTGCCCACCTGCCGGATGGCCACCCGGCACCGGACCTCTCCCCCAGCCAGAGCGGCATCCCGGCGGAGGAGTTCCTCACCCGGCTGAAAAAGCGCGCCGAAAACGAGGTGGCCGAGGCCATTCCTTCCGAAGAAGAAGACTTTGACGAGTACGATTTTGAGCAGGCTGAACCGGAACTGGAATAACACAAACAAAACCACCCCGCAGCGCTGCCGGAGACCCGGTACGCTGCGGGGTGGTTGCATTTACAGATTTATTTTTTATTGTGCTTACCGAAGCGGTACTCCTTGCCCTCACGGATGCGCTGGATGTTGGCACGATGCATGTAGATCACCATGCCGGACATGAAGCCCGAACCGATGGCGCACACCAGCATATCACCGGCGGCATAGCCCCGGATGACACCATAGAGGATGGTCAGCAGCGGGTAAAGCGCAGCCATGGCCACGCTGCCCAGCGACACCATGCCGGTGGGGATCAGGCACACGAGGAAGATGATGGCCAGAAACGGCAGCAGCACCGGCTGGATGGCCAGAATGGCACCGCCTGCCACCAGCACGCCCTTGCCGCCCTTGAAGCCGAAATACAGCGGATACAGGTGGCCCAGCACCGCAAAGATGGCGGCCAGATATACGCCCAGATACGGCGAAACACCGGCGTCGGCGGGCAGCAGGTGGAACATCCACCGGCCGATGCACACAGCGGCAACGCCCTTGAGCACATCCACCGCCGCCGTCATGGCAGCGGCCTTCTTGCCGAAGGTGCGCAGCATGTTGGTCATACCGGCGGCACCGCTGCCGTGCTTGCGCACGTCATCGTGGTATACGAACTTGCTGATGAGGATGCCGGCGTCCACACTGCCCAGCAGATAGGCCTGCAGGATGGTGGCTGCGGCGATGAGGATCGTTTTCATCATAAAGCCAGATGCCTCCTTTGCGGGCGCTTACACGTCCTTTGCGCCCACTTCGCCGGAGCCGCGCTCGCGCACGACCAGACGGATGGGGGTGTGTTCCAGGCCAAAGTTCTCGCGGATCTGGTTGATGATATACCGCTGATAGCTGAAGTGGAACAGCTGCTTCGAGTTGACGAAGGCCACGAACGTGGGCGGGCGGGTGGATGCCTGGGTCAGGTAGAAGATCTTCAGGCGGCGGCCCTTGTCGCTGGGTGGCTGCATACGGGCCGTGGCGCGGGCCAGCATCTCGTTCAGCACACCGGTGGGCACGCGGGCACCGTTCTGGCTGTCCACGTCGCGGATGAGCTGCATCAGCTTGTTCACGTTGTAACCGGTCTGGGCCGAGATGAAGATGATGGGCGCATAGCCCATAAAGCTGAAGCACTCGGCATAGCCGCGGCGCTGCAGCTCCATGGTGTTGGTCTCCTTGCCTTCCACGGCGTCCCACTTGTTCACGACGATGATGCAGGCCTTGCCCTGCTCGTGGGCGTAACCGGCCACCTTGCTGTCCTGCTCGGTGAAGCCAACGGTGGCATCCACAAGGATCAGTGCCACGCGGCTGCGCTCCACAGCGGCCAGGGCGCGCACCACCATATAGCGCTCCAGGCCGTCGGTGATGTTGCTGCGCTTGCGCAGACCGGCGGTGTCGGTGAAGATGAACTTGCCGTAAGCGTTGTCCACCGGGGTGTCGATGGCGTCACGGGTGGTGCCCGCCTCGTTGGCCACGATCATGCGGTTCTCGCCCAGAATGCGGTTGGTCAGGCTGGACTTACCCACGTTGGGGCGGCCGATGATGGCAACGGGGATGCGGTCTTCCTCCACCACGGTCTCGCTGAAATCGAGGTGGGCACACACAGCATCCAGCAGATCACCGGTGCCGTGGCCGTGCACGGACGAAATGGGCATCACCTCATCAAAGCCGAGGTTGTAGAACTCGTACATCTCCATGGGCGCATCGCCCACCTTGTCGCACTTGTTCACGGCCAGGATGATGGGCTTGTGGCTGCGGCGCAGCATGTGGGCTACGTCCTCGTCCGCTGCGGTCAGGCCGTCGCGCACGTCCACCACCATGATGATGCAGTCGGCGGTATCAATGGCGATCTGGGCCTGCTCGCGCATATGAGCCAGAATGCCCTCGGTGGCCTTCGGCTCGATGCCGCCGGTGTCCACCAGCAGGAAGTCGTGGCCGTTCCACTCGCAGTTGGCAAAAATGCGGTCACGGGTAATGCCCGGGGTGTCCTCGACGATGGCAAGGCGCTGACCGCACAGTTTATTGAACAGGGTGGACTTGCCCACATTGGGGCGGCCCACCACCGCTACGATCGGTTTGCTCATAGGGGTTCCTCCTTTCATCTCTTTCTTCTGGCGATATGCAGGCCGCTGCGCAGCAGGGCGCGGGCTTCGTCGCCGCCGGAAGTCGGCAGCACTTCCACCTTCACGCCCAGGCGCTGGGCCAGCTGATCGGTGGTGATATCGTCCAGAAAGGTATCCTTTTCTTCACGCAGCATCACGGCAGGCACGCCCAACGTGCCGCTGGTCAGTTTGCCCTCGCACTGGGCAATGATGTCGGTGGCGGTCACAAGGCCTGCCACACCCACATTGCCGCCGAAGAACTTGTTTTTGATGGTGTGCACCGTCACCTCAATCATGGGGTACTGGCGGTGCAGCTCGGCCATCATCTGGTTGATGAGGGGCGACGCCATCTCGCCGGTGACCACGTCCAGCTTTTTGGAGCCGAAGATGCGGTGCGGTTTTTCCAGCTCATCCAGGAATTCCTTGGCGTACAGGCGCATCATGCCCACACCGTTTTCCAGCTGGTCAAAGTCTTCATAGAACTCCTCCGGCGGGATGGGCCGCCCGGCCTTGAGGTACCATTCATCGCTGGGATAAATGATCCGCTTGCCGTGGCGGCGCTTGCACTCGTCGCCGAATTCTTCCATGATGTCGATGACTTCGGCGCTGGTGGCGGCGTCGTAGGGCGTCTGCGGGAACAGATTTTTGCGGTAATCCGTCACCCCGCAGGGCACCGCCGCGATGCTCTGCACCATGGGGGTCAGCTCCAAAAGGTCTGAAAGGGTGCGGCGCAGCTCGTCGCCGTCGTTGATGCCGCGGCACAGCACCAACTGGCAGTTGACCGCGATGCCGCCCTCCACAAGGCGGGGCAGGTACTTGAGCACCTCGCCGGCCCGCCTGTTGGCCAGCATCCGCACACGCAGCTGGGGGTTCGTGGTGTGCACCGAGATGTTGATGGGCGAGATGTGCATCTTGATGATGCGGTCGATCTCGTGGTCCTGCATGTTCGTCATGGTGATATAGTTGCCGAACAGGAAGGAGAGACGCTCGTCGTCGTCCTTGAAGTAAAGACTCTCGCGCATACCGGGCGGCAGCTGGTCAATGAAGCAGAACATGCAGTGGTTGGAGCAGGAGTGCTTCTGGTCGCCCAGATAGGTCTGGAAGTCGCAGCCGAAGGGGCCGCGCTCTGCACGCTGCACGTCCCACTCGCGGATGCCGTCCGCCACCCTTGCTTTCAGGTGGAAGCTTTTGCTGTCGGTATAAAAATCGTAGTCCAGGCTGTCGTTCAGCTCGTTTTCGTCCACGCTCAGCAGCTCGTCACCCGGGCCAAGGCCCAGCGCTTCCGCTTCGCTGCCGGGGTCCACCCGTGCGATCTTCATTGCCACAGCATCCACCTCCTTTTCCTTTTATAAAAAGGTATTTTCACGTACAAAAAGCTCTCCGCACCGGGAGAGCGACCGCCCGAAAGCGGCTGAGAGGGCTTCTGATTTGGATTTTCTCTGTTACAGAACAAGAAGGGGAAGGCGTGCGCCCTCCCCTTCTGTACATAACACCATTATGCCACCAATTCCGCGCAAATTAGGCCTTCTTGATGACTTCCTCGCCCTTGTAGTAACCGCAGTTGCCACATGCCTGGTGGGGGAGCTTCAGAGAGCCACAGTTGCTGCACTTGACCAGTGCGGGGGCCTCCAGCTTCCAAACATTGCTGCGACGCTTGTCGCGGCGGGCCTTGGAAAGATGTCTCTTAGGTACTGCCATATTTTTGCACCTCCTTGATGGGTTTATCAGTTCAGCAGTGATTTAAGGATCGCGAGCCTTGTGTCTACGGGAGCTTCGGTCTGCTCTGTCGGCTGACAGGTACATTCCGCTTTTTTCTTGCCGCACACGGGGCACAGCCCGGCGCAGTCGGCGCTGCAAAGCAGCACCGTGGGGATCTGGAACATGAACTCCTGGTTGAGCCATTCATCCACATCCAGATGGCCTTTTTCGTCCAGCGGAAGATCGAAATCCGGGTCATCCAGATTCCGCTCCTTGACCGTCCACTCCGTATCGACTACCTCATCCCGAACGACCGGGTCGAGGCAGCGGGCGCACTCTCCGTGCACCGATGCGTTTGCCCGCAGTGTCATCCGGATCTCGTCGCCGTCCGTCTCCGCGTCAAACACGGCCGTGACAGGCTGGGGGATCCTTGCCCCGGCATAATCATGTGCAGATAAATCACACTGAAACTCTGCATGATAAGGTTGTCTGCCGGTGGCGATAAACTTTCTCAGGTCAAATTGCATAGTACACCTCTGAAAGGCTGCTTTGTTAGTATATCTCCAACGCAGCCCTTTGTCAACACCAAAACAGGCAGAAAACCGAAAAAATTTAAATTTCCCGGTCCTCTGCCTGTTCAAAATGGTTCAGATCCCGAAATTCGCGTCGATTACAGGTACTTCTTCACGTCGTGGGGCAGAGCAGCCTCGTCTGCGCTGACGGTGACGGTGACCTTGACGGAGTCGCCTGCGATGGCAGCCATCTCGTCCAGCACAACGCCCAGACGGCTGATGTCGTGATCCAGCACCTTCAGGATGCCGTCGATGTACAGATCGGTGATATCGTAGTTGCTTGCCATCAGGCCCGCAACGAAGCCATACAGCATTTCGCCGCCGGCGATCTTATACTCGTCCAGGTCGATCAGACGTGCAGCAGGAGCGATGTCGTAGGTGAGCTTCATGCCCTTTTCCACGACGACCACGTTGCCCTTGGAGGTCTTGACCGCGTCATTGATCTGGTCGATCATCGCCTTGGTCTTGCCGGAGCCCTTGGTACCAACAATCAGTTTAATCATAGTTCAGTCCTCCTGTATTTTCCACGCCTTGCGGCGGGAGATCATTTTTTATAACGTCCTGTTTTTACTTCAGCTTTGCCTCCAGCTCTGCGGTCAGGCCCTCGTAGCCGGGCTTGCCCAGCAGTGCAAACATGTTCTTCTTGTAGCTCTCAACACCCGGCTGGTTGAAGGGGTTGACGCTCAGCAGGTAGCCGCTGCAGGCACATGCACGCCAGAAGAAGTAGATCAGGTAGCCCACATTGTAAGCGGACAGGTCGTCCACCTCGATCAGCACCTCGGGCACGCCGCCATCGGTGTGGGCGAGGATGGTGCCCTCCATGGCCTTGCGGTTGACCACGCTCATGTTCTGGTTTGCCAGGAAGTTCAGGCCGTCGAAGTTGCCCTCCAGCGGGTCAATAAACAGATCCTGTGCCGGCTTCTTGACATCCACGATGGTCTCGAACATGATGCGGGAGCCTTCCTGGATGAACTGGCCCATGGAGTGCAGGTCGGTGGAGAAGATGCAGCTTGCGGGGAACAGGCCCTTGTTGTCCTTGCCCTCGCTCTCGCCGAACAGCTGCTTGTACCACTCGTTCATCAGGGTGAAGTCCGGCTCGTAGCATTCCAGAATTTCCACGCTCTTGCCCTTGCGGTACAGGATGTTGCGGATGGCTGCATACTTGTAAGCGTCGTTATCGGGGCTCAGCACGGAGAAACGCTCCATGGCGTCGGCTGCGCCCTTCATCAGCTCGTCGATGTCGATGCCGGCGGCGGCGATGGGCAGCAGGCCCACAGCGCTCAGCACCGAGTAGCGGCCGCCCACGTCATCGGGGACCACGAAGGTGGGCCAGCCCTGTGCGTCGGCCAGCTGCTTCAGGGTGCCCTTGGCACGGTCGGTGGTGGCGTAGATGCGCTTGTTGGCTTCCTCGACGCCCATCTCCTTCTCCAGCAGCTCGCGCAGCACGCGGAAAGCCAGGCTGGTCTCGGTGGTGGTGCCGGACTTGGAGATGACGTTGATGGAGAAGCGCTTGCCCTTGCACAGGCTGATGATGTTGTTCAGATAGGTGGGGCTGATGCTGTTGCCGCAGAAGTAGATCTTCAGGCCGTCCTCGATCTCGTTGTGGTACATGCCCTTGACGGCCTCCACCACAGCGCGGGCACCCAGGTAGCTGCCGCCGATGCCGGCGACCACCAGAACGTCGGAATCCTCACGGATCTTGGCAGCGGCTGCCTTGATGCGGGCGAATTCTTCCTTATCATAGTCGCGGGGCAGGTACATCCAGCCCAGGAAGTCGTTGCCCGGGCCGGACTTTGCTTCCAGCTGTTTGTGGGCAGCTTCCACCTGCGGGTAGATGGCTGCATATTCCTCTCCGCTGATAAAACCGGAGAGGTGCTTCGTGTTCAGTGCAACACTCATTTTATTATAACCTCCAAAACGATTTTCGGGACCTTTGCCCCGCGAGGAAATATCTTGGTATAAGTGTACCGTTCCCTCCGGGTAAAGTCAAGGTCAAAATCCTTGGATTTCATACAATTTTAATAGTGTTTTTTTGTTTCTTCATCCAGAATTGTTCACACAGCCAGTTCCGTTCGGCGGTCCGTTTTTTACTTTTAGACGGTAAAGCGTTCTTTCAACCACTCTGCCCGGTCAAAGTGCCCCACAGCAGGCCCAGCGCCGTGCCAAAATCCATCTCCGGCGCATCGGCCGCCGTGCAGATGTCGTACTCGCCCAGCACACTCTCCCCGGCCAGGATGCGCACCACGCCCACGGCCTGGCCCTGCTGCACCGGTGCATCCAGCTCGTCGGGCAGGGTGAGCTGCGCGGTGAGCTCGGCCGCGCTCTCCTTCGGCATCAGGATGCTTTCCGGCAGGGCGGAATATTCCAGTGGCACGCTCTCCTCGGCGCTGCCCCTTACCTTTATAAGGAGAGGCCGGTCTTCCATGGCGGGCAGCGGGGCCGCGCGCCATGCCGCAAAGCCATAGTCCAGCAGGGTGGTGGCCGCTTCGAACCGGTCTTTGCTGGAAGGTGCCCCCAGCACCACGGCGATCAGGTTCAGCCCGTCGCGGGTGGCGCTGGCGCTGATGCACACCCCAGCCCCGCCGGTGGTGCCGGTCTTCAGACCGGTGATGCCGTTATACCGCCGCAGCAGCTTGTTGGTGTTCACCAGCTGGGTGGCCCCGCCCCGCAGGGTGTCGGTCCAGATGCCGGTATAGTGCAGCACCTCCGGGCAGGTGGTCAAAATCTGGCGGCTCATGATGGCCACATCCCGGGCCGTGGAAAGGTGGCCTTCGGTATCCAGCCCGCAGGCGTTGTGGAAGGTGGTGTTCGTCATGCCCAGCTCGGCGGCGCGGTCGTTCATCATCTGGACAAAGCCCTGTTCGCTGCCGCCCACCAGCTCCGCCACCGCCACGGCGGCGTCGTTGGCCGAGGACACGCAGATGGCCTTGATCATCTCATCCAGCGTGAACTGCTCGCCGGGTTCCAGCCAGATCTGGCTGCCGCCCATGTGGTAGGCGTGCTCGCTCACGGGCACAAGGGTGTCCAGCGTCAGCCGCCCGTCGTGGATGGCCTCAAAGGTCAGCAGTAGGGTCATCACCTTGGTGATGGAGGCAATGGGCATCTGCTGGTCGGCATTTTTTTCATATAAAACGGTGCCGGTGTCCTGGTCGATCAGGCAGACCGCGCGGCAGTTGAGGGTCAAGTCCGGCTGCGCCGCCGTAAGCGCGGCGGGCTCCCCGGCCTCCGCTGCAGCCGTCTGCGCGGCGGCCGGTGCTTCCACCCACCGCAGGCCGCTGTCCTGTGCTGTGCCGAATGCCAGCGCAAACAGCCAGAAGCACACCACCCCTGCACACAAAAGCGCCAGATTTCTCCGTTCCATTCCGCGTACCTCCCCGCACAAACTCTCTGGTTGCAGTGTATGCGGCAGCTGCGAGCGGCATGTCTGCCCGGTTTTCCACACAAAAGCACCTGCCTGTGCAAATTCCATCTTGCATGGCAGTGCTTTTGTGTTATATAATGAGGGGTACTGCAAATCGAATCCCTGTTTTGTCGAAAGGATATCCCTCATGCGAGTTTGTTTTTATACTCTGGGCTGCAAGGTCAACCTGAACGAGACCGGCGCGCTGGAACAGATGTTCCGTTCCAACGGCTTCACCGTCGCGCAGGAAGGCGAACCGGCTGATGTGTTCATCGTGAACAGCTGCACCGTCACCAACTTTGGCGACCAGAAAAGCCGCAAGTGGCTGCGCCGCAAAAAGCGCGAGAACCCCGGTGCCGTCACGGTGCTCACCGGCTGCTACCCGCAGGCCTTCCCGGAGGAAGCCGCCCAGTTCACCGAGGCCGACCTCGTGTGCGGCAACGGCGACCGCAAGGCCATTCTGGACAATGTACAAAAACTCCTAGACGGTCACGAGCGCATCGTTGCCATCACCCCCCACCAGCGCGGCGAAAAGTTTGAAGAACTGCCCGTGGAGCGGTTCGAGACCCACACCCGCGCTTTCATCAAGGTGGAGGATGGCTGCAACCGCCAGTGCGCCTACTGCGTCATCCCCCGCGCCCGCGGCCCGGTGCGCAGCCGCGATGAGGCCAGCATCCTGGCCGAGTTGCGTCAGCTGGCGGCTGCCGGCTACCGTGAGGTGGTGCTCAGCGCCATCTCCCTGCCCAGCTACGGCCTGGACACCGGCACGAACCTTGTGGAGCTGGTGGAAAGGTGCGCCGAGGTGCCAGGCATCGAGCGCATCCGTCTGGGCAGCCTGGACCCCGATATGCTCACGCCAGAGTTCATCACCCGGCTGGCCGCCGTGGACAAGCTCTGCCCGCAGTTCCACCTGAGCCTGCAGAGCGGCTGCACCGCCACCCTGCGCCGGATGCGCCGCGTCTACACCGCCGAGCAGTATGCACAGGTGGTGGACCAGATCCGCGCCGCCTACGGAGAGCGCCCGGTCAGCTTTACCACCGACTGCATCTGCGGCTTCCCCGGCGAGACCCAGGCCGATTTTGAGGAGAGCTGCGAATTTTTGAAGAAGATCGGCTTTTTGAAGGTGCACGTCTTCCCCTACTCCCGCCGCAGCGGCACCCCGGCCTACGACTTCCCCCAGCAGGTGCATGAGCGCGAAAAGCAGGAGCGCAGCCGCGTGATGAACGCGCAGGCCGAGGAGATCCGCCGGGAAGTGCTGGCGGCTTATGTGGGCACCGAGGACGACGTGCTGCTGGAAACGCCGCTTTCCGGCACCCTGTTCACCGGCTACACCCGGCTGTACATCCCGGTGGTGGTGTCTGCCCCGGGGCACAAGAGCGGCGAGATCGTGCATGTGCGCCTGGGCGAATACGACGGCGAACGGGTCCGCGCAGCGATCTGCTGATTTTCAGCCCTCATTTTTGGTTCTTTTATACAAAAGCACAAAAGCGCAAATTTTTAACAAATTTTGCGCTTTTTCTCTTTTCTTGCCACTCCCTTTATGGTAAAATGAAATTGGAATCTTCGGGCCGCAGCACCGTTTGCAGCGGTGTGGTACCAATGCGGCCCGTGCGCTCCGTCTTTTTCTGCGGCAGGTTCGCTGCCGGGGCGCGGAGCAGTCTGTTCGTTTTGAGCAAAGCAAGGAGAGATTGGAATGAGTTTCAGAGGAATCAATACCACGGTCATCCAGATCCGCCGTCAGGTGTTCACCGAGGTCGCCCGCATGGCCTACGCCAACGTCAAGGGTGAGCAGGCAAACCACCTGATGCGCAAGATCCCCTACACCATCATCCCCGGCGAGGAAGGCAAGCTGCGCAAGGACATCTTCCTGGAGCGCGCCATCGTTGAGGAGCGCGTCCGTCTGGCCATGGGCCTGCCCACCCGCCGCATGGACGAGCACAACAGCGTCGTCTCCGGTCTGGAAGATGCTTCCATCGCCGATAAGTACTATGATCCCCCGCTGGTGAACGTGGTCAAGTTCGCCTGCAACCGCTGCCCGGAAAAGCTGGTCAAGGTCTCCGACCTGTGCCAGGGCTGTCTGGCCCACCCCTGTATGGAAGTGTGCCCCAAGAAGGCCATCACCTGGGAGAGCGGCCGTTCCACCATTGATCAGGACAAGTGCATCAAGTGCGGCCGCTGCGTCGGCGTGTGCCCCTACAACGCCATCGTCAAGACCGAGCGCCCCTGCGCAGCCGCCTGCGGCATGGGTGCCATCCACTCTGACGAGCTGGGCCGTGCCGAGATCGACTACAGCAAGTGCGTTTCCTGCGGCCAGTGTCTGGTCAACTGCCCCTTCGGTGCCATCGCCGACAAGGGCCAGATCTATCAGCTGATCCAGGGCTTCAACCGCGGCGACCGCATCTACGCGCTGGTGGCTCCCGCCTTCATCAATCAGTTCCCGGGTCTGGCTTCTACCGGCAAGCTCAAGGCCGCACTCAAGGCCGTCGGCTTCTATGATGTGGTCGAGGTTGCCATCGGTGCCGACCTGTGCACCGTGGACGAAGCCCACGACTTCCTGGAAGAAGTGCCCAGCAAGCTGAACTTCATGGCAACTTCCTGCTGCCCGGCATGGAGCATGATGGCAAAGACCGCCTTCCCCGATCTTGCCAAGAACATCTCCATGACCATGACTCCCATGGTGTTCACCGCCCGCATGATGAAGCAGAAGGACCCCGAGGCCCGCATGTGCTTCATCGGCCCCTGCGCCGCCAAGAAGCTGGAAGCTTCCCGCCGCACCGTCCGTTCGGACGTGGACTTCGTGCTGACCTTTGAGGAGCTGGCCGGCATCATCGAGGCCAAGGACATCGACACCAGCCTGCTGGAGGTGGACGAGGACGAAGCCCTGCACGCTGCATCCGCTGCAGGCCGCGGCTTTGCACAGTCCGGCGGCGTTGCCAAGGCCGTTGCCGACAAGATCAAGGAATGGCACCCCGACATGGAGGTCAAGATCGCATCCGCACAGGGCCTGGCCGAGTGCAAGAAGCTGCTGATGCTGGCCAAGGCCGGCAAGTACAACGGCTACCTGCTGGAAGGCATGGGCTGCCCGGGCGGCTGCATCGGCGGCGCAGGCACCATTGCCGACCCCGCACGCACTGCTGTCCAGCTGAACCAGTACATCAAGAAGGCTCCCTTCGCCGACCCGGAGCAGAGCCCCTTCATGAGCGAGATCCACGTTTTGAAAGATGACCCCAACTTTGAGGTCTAAGTACCGCTACTGATTTTCAAAGAGCCGCTTCTCCCGCCGGAGAGGCGGCTCTTTTCGTCGCATTTTCCACTGCATTCCGTCAATGTGCAACATTTTTGTGAAACAATTACGAAGCAGATTGACATTTTGCCCCAGCTATGCTATGGTAGCATCGACAAACCGGCTTTTCTCCACCATTTTGGCGTGTTCCCGCAAAGCCGGTAAAGAGCCGCCTTCTGCGGCAGGAAAGGCTGAATCTTTATGACAAGATCTTATAAACGCATCGGTTCCGTGGTGCTTTCGCTGGTGATGCTGTGCATGCTGGCACTGGGCGCAGGCGCTGCTTCCAGCTCCAAGGTGGGCGTCAAGTTCTGGAAGGAAAAGTCCGATAAGGAGTCCATGGCCAACACCGGCATCGACGCGGACCGCGACGCCACCCTCACCCGCCAGTCCAACGGCACCTACACCCTCAGCCTGCCCATTCAGCAGGTGAGCAAGATGGGCGTCACCGGCTATTTGTCCGGCCTGACCATCGGCGACGTGACCTACTCCGGTACCGTCTCCGGTGATATCTCCAAGGGCACGGCCGTGCTCACCATCAAAAACCTGCCCGCGTCCGTGCTGACCGGCAGTGACGCCAACAAGGCGCTGACTGTCACCTGCAACATCCAGATGGACCTGAGTGTCCTGGGCGAGATCAACACCACCGCCCGCATGTGCATCTGGGTAAAGTAAGTGTTCAAAAAAGAGCGCCGTTCCGTTCGGAACGGCGTTTTTTTTTTAGCCTTCCATGTGCTTTTCCACAAAGTCGCCGACCATTTTGTCCAGCTGCAGCACGGCGTTCTCTGCACCCTTCATCACCTTGCGGGTGGTGCGGCGCAGCTGGCGCTGGTTCTGGGTGGCGGCCATGACGCCCACGGCACCCAGAGCCGCACCGGCCGCCATGCCCAGCAGCATTCCGGAAGAACTGTTCGTTTCGTGTTTCATGTTGCAAAACTCCTTTCGGTGAAAAGATCCGGTCTCCGGCATTATTATTTCCTGTAAACTATCTGGTATCCGCTTTTTTTATGCAGAAATTTGTGGTATACTGTTCTACGATGTTTATGATGGGGTGTTGTGTGCGGGTCCACCCGGCCGCAGCCCATTCTGCATACTGGTAAGGAGGTTCCCTTATTTGATATATCCTGTTGAACCCAAAAAAGTTCTCTGCATCCACGATCTGTCCGGTATGGGCCGGTGCAGCCTGGCGGTGATCCTGCCGGTGCTGTCGGTCATGGGCGTGCAGCCCGTGGCCCTGCCCACGGTGGTGCTCTCCACCCACACCGGCGGCCTGGGCGACCCCGCCCGGCTGGACGGCAGCACCTACGGCGCGCAGGCGCTGGAGCACTACCGTGCCCTGGGTGTGGAGTTTGACTGCATCTATACCGGCTATCTGGGCGGCGAAGCGCAGGTGGCCCTGGCCGAGAAAGCCTTTGCCCTGTGGCCCGCCGCCAAAAAGGTGGTGGACCCGGTGATGGGCGATAACGGCAAGGCCTACTCCACCGTCACCCCGGCACTGATCGACCGCATCCGGGCGCTGTGCCAGGCGGCGGACCTGATCCTGCCCAACTACACCGAGGCCCAGCTTCTGCTGCAGCGCACGCCCCAGACCGAGCCCCTCACCGACGAGGCCGCACAGGCCCTGGCCGACGAGCTGACCGCCATCGCCCCGGGCGCGGTGGTCACCGGCCTGCCGCTGGGGCAGTACATCGGCTGCGCGGGCAGCGGCAGCGACCGCTTTCTCGTCAAGAAGCTGCACATCCGCCGCAGCTTCCCCGGCACAGGCGACTTGTACGGCGCGGTGCTCATCGGCTCACTGCTGCAGGGCAACGCCCTGAGTGCTGCCGCCGACAACGCCGCCGAGTTCGTGGCTCTGGCCATCCAGAACACCCCGCCGGAGCAGGACACCCGGTTCGGCGTCTGGTTCGAGCCCCTGCTGCCCCGGCTGTGCCCGGTGGCCTGGAACGACTGAGGGGGTGCACCGATGAGCGAAAAACCGACGCTGAACATCGTGCTGGTGGAGCCGCGCATCCCGCAGAACACCGGCAATGTGGCCCGCACCTGCGCCTGCACAGCCTGCCGATTGCATCTGGTGGGGCCCATGGGCTTTGCCATCGACGACAAAAAGCTCAAGCACGCAGGCCTGGATTACTGGCACTACCTCGACATCAGCTATTATGAAAGCCTTGACGAGTTCTTTGCCAAAAACTGCGGCCCCTATTATTACTTTACCACCAAGGCACCCCAGCGCTACACCGACGTGCAGTACCCGGACGGTGCCTATCTGGTGTTCGGGCGGGAGGATGCCGGCCTGCCGGAAGCACTGCTTGCCGCCAACCAGGAGCACTGCATCCGGATGCCCATGCGGGATACCTGCCGCAGCCTGAACCTTTCCAACAGCGTGGCCGTGGGCGTTTACGAAGTGCTGCGCCAGTGGGACTTCCCGGAGCTGTTGGACCACGGACACTTACGAGATTACGAATGGAAATGAGGGACATTATGAGCAAGATCGCGATCCTGACCGATTCCTCCTGCGACATGCCGCAGGAACTGGCCGAGAAGTACGGCATCGACATCATGAGCTTCCACATCCTGCTGGACGATGTGGATTACGTTGAGCGGGAAAGCTGCACCAACACCGAGTTCTACGATAAGATGCGCGCAGCCAAGGGTGTGCCTTCCACGGCCGCCATCACGCCCATCCAGTTCTGCGAAAAGTACTGCCAGTATGTGGACGAGGGCTACACCGATGTCATCCATGTGCCCATCAATAAATCCGGTTCCTCCACCTACAACAACGCCCTGATGGCCCAGGGCATGCTGCGGGAGGAGCGCCCGGAGCACCACCTGAAGATCCACCTGCTGGACCCCCACACCTATTCTATGGTGTTCGGCTGGTACCTGTGCGAGATGGCCCGCAAGCTGAAGAACGGTGCCGAGATCAGCCACGTCATCCAGGAGTTTGAAAAGCAGATGAACTGCATGGAGATCATCCTGGGACCCTACACCCTGAAGCAGATGAAAAAGAGCGGTCGCATCTCCGCCGCCGCTGCCGTCATGGGCGAGCTGATGGGCATCCGCCCCATCATCACCCTGATCGACGGCAAGACCAAGGTGGAGAGCAAGGTGCGCGGCGACGACAAAGTTGTGCCCGCCATGGTGGAGCTGTGCAAAAAGCGCGCTGAGGGCGTGGAAGACTTTGAATATATGATCGGCCACACCAACATCAAGCAGGCCGAGGACCTGGAAAAGGCCTGCCGCAAGGCCTTTGGCAAGGCCCCGCTCATCGTCTTTGAGCTGGGCGGTGTCGTCTCGGCCAACACCGGCCCCGACACCGTGGCACTGGTGTACACCGGGCATCCGCGCGGATAACACACGATTTTAATAGCCTCCGCTTTCGCTCTGGCTATTTCAGCGGTAATTTGTTTTTATTTTGAGGTCCCGAAAAGCCTGCGGGCTTTTCGGGACCTCTTTTTCACCGGAAGGGTCCAAGCCAAAACCTGCATCTGTACCTGATTCTGCGGAAATTCGTTGCAATTTGCCAAAATTTATGCTATACTCCCTTCTGCCGTGCTTTTTTGCGCGGCATCCTGTAAGAGCAACTTAGGATTTTAGGCTCCCCGGCGTGTCTCGAACCATGCCGGGCAAACCCGCAGGGGCTGGCGGCCCTGCGAGGTCAAAATCTTCCCGCTGGAGTTATTATCATGAATCAGAATTCTTCCGTCCGTAAACTGGTGCGCTGCGGCGTGGTCGCAGCCATTTATGTGGTGCTGTGCATGGTCCTGCAGCCTTTCTCCTATGGTGCGGTGCAGGTGCGCGTAGCCGAGGCGTTGTGCCTGCTGCCCGTGTTCGGTGCCGAGTACATTGCAGGCGTGGTGCTGGGCTGCTTCCTTTCAAACCTGCTGGGCTCCACCATCGTGGATGTCATCTTCGGCACCCTGGCTACCCTGCTGGCCTGCCTGGTCACCTACAAGCTGCGGAACATCCGTATCAAGGGTCTGGCCATCCCGGCCAGCCTGCCGCCGGTGCTGTTCAATGCCGTGATCATCGGCATTGAGATTGCTGTCATGTTCCCGGACCCTTCCTCCAGCGCACCCATCTGGCTGGCCTGCATCACTAACGGCATCTCCGTTGGCATCGGTGAGCTGATCAGCTGCACCATTCTGGGTGTGCTGCTGGTGAAGATCATCGAAAGCAGCAAGGCCCTGAACAAAATTTTTGCCGAGGCATAAGCGGCTTTGCCGCAGGAGGTTTCCCATGCAGCCAAACGGTATGATCTTCTGGGACTGGAACGGCACCCTGTTGGATGATGTTGATTTCACCCACGGATGCCTGAACTGGATGCTGGAAGTCCACGGCTACCCCCAGCGGTACGATCTGGCCGCCTACCGGGAAATTTTCGGCTTTCCCATTGAGGAATACTACATTCGCGCCGGTTTCGACTTTGCAAAGCACCCCTACCCGGAGCTGGCCGAACGCTTCATGGAACACTACAACGCCGGGGTGGACGCCTGTCCCCCGTCTGCACATGCCGCCGATACGCTGGCCGCGCTTTCGCGCCGGGGCTGGCGGCAGAGCGTGCTTTCCGCCTCCCGCCGGGACTACCTGATCGAGCAGGTGGCCGCGCGGGGCCTGCAGGGCTTTTTCACCGAGTTGCTCGGCCTTGCAGACATTTACGGCGTGAGCAAGGTGCAGGTGGGCAAAGCCTGGCTGGACCAAAGCGGCATCGACCCCGCCGCCTGCGTGATGATCGGCGACACCCAGCACGACGCCGAGGTAGCAAAGGCTCTGGGCACAAAATGCGTGCTCTACACCGGCGGGCATCAGTCCCGCGCCCGACTCGAAGCCGTGTGCCCGAACGTCATCGACGATCTGGCCCAGCTGCCCCGGCTGCTGGAAAAATTATAAAGTAAAAAGCAAAAACCGTCTGCTGTGCAGACGGCTTTTGCTTTTTCACGCCCCTTCCCGCGCGAATTTACAGAAAATTCATGCAAAAAGCGGCTAAAATATCGCTGTAGGTTTGACGCATCTGCCGCTTTGGTGTATCATATAGGAGTATTGTTATGTCCATTTTTCCGGGTGCTTGTATGGCCCGAATTTTGATTTATGAGGTGTGACCAATGTCCCTTGTTGAAAAACTCTTTGGCAGCTTCTCCGACCGGGAGCTGAAAAAGGTGAACCCCATCGCCAAGCAGGTGCTGGCACTGGAGGAAAAATATGCAGCCATGCCGGACGCCGAACTGCAGGCCCAGACCCCGGCCCTCAAACAGCAGCTGGCCGACGGCAAAACGCTGGACGATATCCTGCCGGACGCATTCGCCGTCTGCCGCGAAGCCGCGTGGCGCGTGCTGGGCATGAAGCACTTCCCGGTGCAGGTCATCGGCGGCATCGCGCTGCACCGCGGCGACATTGCCGAGATGCAGACCGGTGAAGGCAAGACCCTCGTGGCCACCCTGCCCGCCTACCTGAATGCCCTGACCGGCGAGGGCGTGCATGTCGTCACCGTCAACGATTACCTGGCCAAGCGCGACAGCGAGTGGATGGGCAAGCTTTACCGCTGGCTGGGCCTGTCCGTGGGCCTGATCGCACAGGGCATGGACGGCGACGCCCGCCGCGAAGCCTACGCAGCCGATATCACCTACGGCACCAACAATGAGTTCGGCTTCGACTACCTGCGCGACAACATGGTGACCTACAAGGCCAACATGGTGCAGCGCGGCCATGCCTATGCCATCGTCGATGAGGTGGACTCCATTCTGATCGACGAAGCCCGAACCCCGCTGATCATCTCCGGCCGCGGCGAGGACTCCTCCAGCCTGTACACCCAGGTGGACCGCTTTGTGCGCACCCTGCGCAAGAGCGTTGTCGTGGAACTGGAAGATAAGGTCTCCACCGACGAGCAGGCCGACGGCGATTACGTCGTGGACGAAAAGCACAAGACCTGCACCCTGACCGCCAGCGGTATCAAGAAGGCCGAGGCTTACTTCAAGATCGAGAACCTTGCCGCCGCCGAGAACATGACCCTTGCCCACCACATCGACCAGGCCATCAAGGCTTACGGCGTGATGCAGCGGGACATCGACTATGTGGTCAAGGACGGTCAGGTCATCATCGTGGACGAGTTCACCGGTCGTCTGATGATCGGCCGCCGCTACAACGAAGGCCTGCATCAGGCCATCGAGGCCAAGGAGGGCGTGAAGATCGCCGCCGAGAGCAAAACGCTGGCCACCATCACCTTCCAGAACTACTTCCGCATGTACAAAAAGCTGTCCGGCATGACCGGTACCGCCAAGACCGAGGCCACCGAGTTTACCGAAATTTACGGTCTGAACATCGTCAGCGTGCCCACCAACCGTCCGGTGCAGCGCAAGGACTACCCGGACGCCATCTATAAGACCATCAACGGCAAATACAACGCCGTCATCCAGCAGGTGCTGGAATGCCACCAGAAGGGCCAGCCCGTGCTGGTGGGTACCGTCAGCGTGGAAAAGAGCGAAACGCTGGCCAAGATGCTGCAGAAGTACACTCGCGACTTCAACGTGCTGAACGCAAAGAACCACGAACGCGAAGCCGAGATCGTGGCACAGGCCGGCAAGAAAGGCGCCATCACCATCGCCACCAACATGGCGGGCCGTGGTACCGATATCATGCTGGGCGGCAACGCCGAATTCATGGCCAAGGCCCAGATGCGCAAGGAGCACTTCTGCGAGAACCTGCTCAGCCCTGAAAAGCCCGAGGACGCCGATCCGGCTGCGGTGGAGATGCTGCTGACCGAGGCCAACGGCCACGGCGACACCGAGGATGCCAACATCCTTGCCGCCCGCAAGCGCTTCGATGAGCTGTACGCCCAGTTCAAGCCCGCCATCGACGCCGAAGCAGAGCAGGTGCGTGCTGCAGGCGGTCTGTTCATCATCGGCACCGAGCGCCACGAGAGCCGCCGCATCGACAACCAGCTGCGCGGCCGTGCCGGCCGTCAGGGCGACCCCGGTGCCTCCCGCTTCTACCTGAGCCTGGAAGACGACCTGATGCGTCTGTTCGGCGGCGACCGCGTCTCCGGACTGATGGACACCCTGAAGATCGACGAGGACACCCCCATCGAGAACCGCATGATCACCAGCACGCTGGAAAGCGCCCAGAAGAAGCTGGAAGGCCGCAACTTCGAGATCCGCAAAAACGTGCTGAAGTACGACGACGTGATGAACCAGCAGCGCGAGATCATCTACGGCCAACGCCGCAAGGTGCTGGATGGCGAGGACATCAGCGCCGAGATGCACAACATGCTGCGGGAGAACATCGACTCCAGCTGCGGGCAGTTCCTAGCCGGTGACGTGAAGGATGACTGGGACTTTGGTGCCCTGCGCCGCCACTATCAGGGCTGGCTGACCACCGACGAGGACTTCCACTACACGGTGGCCGACTTCGACGACATCTCCCGCCAAGGCATCGCCGACCAGCTCTATGACCGCGGCATGAAAATCCTGGCGGACAAAGAGCAGCGCTACGGCGCTCCCGTCATGCGTGAGTTGGAGCGCATCTGCCTGCTCAAGTGCGTGGATCGCCAGTGGATGGACCACATCGACAACATGGACCAGCTGCGCCAGGGCATCGCACTGCGCGGCTATGGCCAGAAGGACCCCGTTGTGGAGTACCGCATCGAGGGCTTTGACATGTTCGACCAGATGGTGGATTCCATCCGTGAGTCCAGCATCAAGATGCTGCTGACCATTGAGATCCGTCAGGCTGGTGCTGCCCCCAAGCGTGAGCAGGTGGCAAAGCCCACCGGCGAGGGCTTCGTGCCCGGCAACGGTGCCCCCGGTGCCAAGGGTGCGCCCCACGGCCAGCCGGTGCGGGTGATCAAGATCGGCCGCAACGACCCCTGCCCCTGCGGCAGCGGCCTGAAGTGGAAAAAGTGCACCTGCGCCAAGTACCACCCGGATGGAGCCAACACCGGAGAAAACTAAAGAAGAATCTGTAAAAGCCCCCGGAATGGACAAAAACAGTCCATTCCGGGGGCTTTGTGTATGAAAGAGCGGTCAGAGAGCAAGGCTCTGGGTACGCCATGCTCCGGTGCGGTATTGCGCAAAGGAAATGCAGAAGTTCGCAAGCCAGCCGATGGGCACGGCGTACCAGACAACGGCTACACCCCAGATCGGAGCACCGAACCAGGAGAGAAGCACCCGGATGGCCAGGTTGACAAGGTTGGCAATGGTGAACATCCGGACGTCACCGGCACCCCGCAGGACTCCGTCCACGGCCATTTTGAACCCGATCAGACAGAAGAAAAAGCCGATGAACCGCAGATAGCTTTCGCCGGTGGCAACCGTCTGGGCCGAGGGAGCCTGGTCCAGGAACAGAGCGATGATGGGAGAGTGGAACAGTTCCAGCACCGCACAGAGGAAAACAGCGATCAGAAGGACCATCCGGTTTGCATCCCGGTAGCCCTGGGTGACGCGGTCAGCCCTGCCAGCTCCAAGGTTCTGTGCAGTGTAGGAGGAAAGGGCATTGCCAATGGCGGACATGGGAACGACACAGAGGGATTCGATCCGCATGGCGGCAGAAAAACCGGCAAGGACCTGGGTGCCGAAGCCGTTAACCACCGATTGGACCAGCAGCATTCCAATGGAGACCGTGGATTGCTGTAAGATGGAGGGCAGTGCGATCCGGGCCATGGCCAAAAGCTCTTTCTGACGGAACAGCCCGTCGGAAGCACCCTCATACTGCCGGAGTTCCCGGCAAAATACAAGGAACGACAGTACCGCTGCGATGCCCTGAGCAAGGAACGTGGCGTAAGCAGCGCCAAGAACACCGGCCCCCTGCACCGCCACAAGGTACCAGTCCAGCGCAACATTCAGCAGCGAAGAAAAGATCAGAAAGTAAAGCGGGATGCGGGATTTTCCCAATGCGTTGAACAGGGCAGAGAGAATATTATACATGAACAGGAACGGCAGACCATAAAAGTAGACATTCAGATAGCGCACGGCGATCTCCAATGCATCCGCCGGGGTGTTCAGTGCAGCCATGATCTGGCGGCTGAACAGCAGCCCGACTGCGGAAAGCAGAACGCTGATGCCCAGAAATGTCAGCATCGCAGTGGAAATGGCAGAACGCATCTGTCCGTAGCGTCTGGCCCCGAAATGGTGGCTGATGATCACGGAGGCTCCGATGCCGCCGCCAATGGCAACACAGATGAAGATCGTGGTCAGAGAATAGGAGGCTCCCACAGCGGCCAATGCCGTCTCGCCGTTGTAATGGCCGACAATGGCGGAATCTACAATGGTATAGGCCTGCTGGAACAGGTTGCCTGCAATCATAGGGGCACAGAAGCGGATCAGAGCCCGCAGGGGTTTTTCGGTGATCAGATAGTCATTGGAAATGCTCATGCCTTTTTCCCTGCCTTTCTCCGGCTGCAGGTCCCGGCAAATTCGCAGGCACAGTTTTCCAGGCGGCTCTGCGGCACCTGGCAGGCCGAAAGCAAGGGGGCGACGGCGCGCACCGCCTGTTCCAGCCGTGTGCGGTCCACACGGTAATGCATCTGGTAGTCCAGGCGTTCTCCGGTGACAAGGCCGCAGTCTTTCAGCACCTGAAGCTGCTGCGAGACGGCAGGTTCGCTGATGCCAAGCTTTGCGGCCAGAGCCTTGACACAGTAATGATATTCCAGCAAAAGGGTCAAAAGCTGATACCGCGTTGGGGCAGTGATCAAATGGAGCAATTCAAGATCAGTCATAGTGCACCTTGCAATTAAGTAAACGGTTAATTAAGAATTTTCTTAATTATAGTGAGAAGCCGAAAACTTGTCAAGAGGAAAGACACGGCCCGTAAAAAAGATTGCAAATGAAACTGTCTGCAGGTATAATAACATCAGAAAAACTTTTCTGTGAAAAACATTTTGATGGGAGTTGATTTTGGAATGATCGCACCGGAAAAACTGCTGGAAACGGCAAGAACACTGGAGCCCCGGCTGGTGGAATGGCGGCGCACGCTGCACCGTCACCCCGAAGTGGGCTTTGACCTGCCCGAGACAAAGGCACTGGTCAAAAAGGCCCTCACTGAGATGGGCTACACCCCGCAGGACTGCGGCAAGTGCGGCGTGCTGGCCCTGGCGGGCGGCAAGAAGCCCGGCAAGGTGATTTTGCTGCGCGGCGACATGGACGCTTTGCCCATTCAGGAAGAATCCGGCGAGGAATTTGCTTCCGAGGTGCCGGGCAGGATGCACGGCTGCGGCCACGACATGCACACGGCCATGATGCTGGGTGCTGCAAAGCTGCTCAAGGAGCACGAGGACGAGATCGAAGGCACCATCAAGCTGGAGTTCCAGCCCGCCGAAGAAATTTTCCAGGGCTCGCTGGACATGCTGAAAAACGGCCTGCTGGAAAACCCGAAGGTGGATGCTGCTGTCATGTTCCACGTTCTGGCCGGGATGCCCCTGCCAGTGGGCACCGTGCTGGTGCCGGGCGGCGGCATCACCATGGCAAGCTGTGAGCAGTACCACATCACCGTGCACGGCAAGGGCGGCCATGGCTCCATGCCCAACGCCTGCATCGACCCCATCACCGCAGCGGCCCACATCCACATTGCCCTGCAGGAGATCAACAGCCGCGAGCTGGACCCCGCCAAGTTCGGCGTGTTCACCACGGGCCGGTTCGAGGCGGGCAAGGCGTCCAACGTCATCCCGGATTCGGCCGACATGTGGGGCACCATCCGCACAGTGGACCCCGAGGGTGCGGTGAGCGAACAGATCCACCAGCGCATGACCGAGATCGCGCAGGGTGTGGCGGCAGCCTACCGCTGCACCGCTGACGTAGAGTTCAGCGACCACTGCCCCTGCATGGTGGTGGATACGCCGCTGGCGAAAGATTCCCTCACCTATATGACCGAACTGCTGGGCCGGGGTGCTATGGATATGACCCCCATCACCGGCGGCAAACCCGGCGGCGGCAGCGAGGACTTCGCCTTCGTCAGCCACGAGGTGCCCACCGTGAGCATGTTTATCTCGGCAGGCAACGCCAAAGAGGGCTATATTTACGGCCAGCACCACCCGAAGGTGCGCTTTGACGACAGCGTGCTCTACGAAGGTGCAGCGGCCTACGCCTATATGGGCCTGCGGTGGCTGAAAGATCACCAGTAATTTTTTAAAAGACAGCAAGACCCCGGAAGGTTCAAGTGCCCTCCGGGGTCTTGCTTTTTTTGTGTTCACTTTACGGCGAGTGCTTCCAGTTCTGCACAGCCTTTTTCGGTCAGATAAGGCCGCAGCAACAGCCATTGCATCCGCATCATGTCATCCACAGTTGCGTCGGTGGCCTGACGGCTGACCGACACCCGCTGCTGCCAGCCCACATGGCTGAACATGATCAGGTCGATCACATCTTGCAGGGTCTGGCCGTCCAGTTCTGGCCGGAACCGCTCCTGCTGCCGCAGCTGCGTGAAAAGCCGTTCCAGGTTCTGCTGCAACCGATGGATGCGGGCCGCATTCTCCTGCTGCTGGCCGGGCAGGTCTTCAAACAGAAGCGGATCGTCGAACATGCGGGCATGGTCGATCAGTGAGATGAGCATACGGCGCAGGTAGCCGTCCAATGCCGCCAAGGTCGCGTCCTCCGGCAGGATGATGGTTTTCAGCTCCTGCTCTGCAAGGGCCGTGGCGATATCCTGCTTGTGCGGGAAATGATAGGTCAGGTTGCCCACACTGATGCCCAACTGGGCTGCAATGGCCCGCATGGATACGCTGCGGTAGCCCTGCTGCTCGAACAGCTGTGCTGCTGCCGTTAAAATTCTGCCTTTCGTGTCTTCCATGTTGTTCTCCCCTTTGCACCAGTATACCATAACCCGGCCAAAAGGGAAGCATCATTCTCAGACAGCTTTTTCGTACTCGCCGTTCTGAATGCGGTCATACAGGGTCTTGAGCATATCCAGATAAGTGCAGCCCTCGGCGATGGTGGCACCGGAAACAGCATCGGCTGTCTGCCAGTAACCGTCGGCGTTCTGGGTCAGGCCGCCGTCTGCGTAGTAATCATAGCTGAAGTTGGTCTGCTCGGCAAACTCCTTCAGCAGCTGCATGTTGCCCGGGAAGGTGATGGGGCTGGACCAGAAAGCGGTGCCGTGGCCGTCGCCTTCCTTATACTGCATGCTGTAGGCGGCCGCCACATTGGCAGCATCGGCAGAAGAAGCGGCTTCGTCGCTGGTCAACAGGTAGCAGTCCTTGCCGTCAGTGGCGTCGAGGTACCACTGGCCGCCTTCCTCGGTGGCGCAGTAGTCGAACAGAGTCGTCTCGGTGCCGTCGATGACAGCAGAGTAAACGATCGCATGCTCGCAGTTGGCGGTGCTGCCCTCGGTGCCGGTCCAGACGATATCGCCGATCTGGATGTACTTGGCGTAGTTGGTCTCCACAGCCTCACTATACTCGGTGGCCGGTGCGCTGAAGGGGATCACGGCGTCGCCCAGCTTTGCCAGCACATCTGCGTCCTCCACGCAGGCCCAGCCGCTGGTGCTGCCGGTGTCTTCCCAGGGAGTCAGTGCTTCCTTGAAGCGGATGGCATAGCAGGTGTCGGTGTCCTCGTCCCAGTACAGGGTAGCCTTGATGACGGCATCCTGTGCAGAATCCGGGCTCTTGGTGTACAGGCCGTAGGTGGATGCCATCACGATGTTGCTGCCTGCCGGGATCTCCACAGGTTCAGCACCGGTGGGCCACTCGGTGGTAGACTCGGCGTTTTCTTCATAGGGGTTTGCTTCCGGGTCCAGCGCATTCAGCACAGCGGCCTTGCAGCCATTGGTGGTGTAGGTGGCACCGGAAACGCCGTCGATCTCGGTGCCGTTGGCAGCCACGATCTGTTCTGCAAGGGTGCTCAGTGCAGCGCCGCCAACGCTCTCGGTCTCGTCCGGGGCGTCAAAGCTGACGGCGGTGATGGTGTCGCCCTCCATGGTAACGGTGGCGGTGATGACGCCGCCAAAGCCGTCACCCTTGCCGGTGAGGGTGGTGCCTGCGGCAGAAGATGCAGTGGTGGACGTGCTGGATGCAGAGCCGCCGCAGGCTGCAAGGCTGAGTGCCAGGCTGCCCGCGAGGATCAGGGATACTGCTCGTTTCATAACTTCTTTTCTCCTTGCGATTATCCATTGATTCTTTTTAATTTTAGTACAATGTACTAGAACGGATAAAATTATAACAATCTTTGCTGCATTTTGCAAGCCCCTTTTGCAAAAAAATCCCGCACAGGCGGCAAACCTGTACGGGATGGTATGGGATTCAAATCAGTTTTGCCCCGGAATGCGGCAGGCTGTCGGCCCCAAGGCTTTGCAGCTTCTGCGGCAGAGCGGTCAGGTCGCCGCCGGTGTAGTACCATGCCGCGGCGGCTCCTGCCAGCACCAGAAGGAGCAGGAGAAGCAAGAGCCTGCGCAGCAAATGCCGCTTGCGAGGCGGCTTGGCCGGGGCAGCTTCCGACACGTCCGGCAGGCCATGTGCAATAAGAAACTCCGGCGGAATGGGCTGACCGTATTTCTGCCAACTTGTCCCTGCCGCCTGCGGCAGACCGCACGCGGCCCGGCGCAGCATGTCCAGCAGCCAGAGGGCCGGGGTGTCGGTGTCCGCCACGGTGCGCACCCAGCAGCCCCGGCGGCTGCCCACAAACAGCACGGTGTCCTCCGCGCGCTCCACGCACCCGGCAGCAAGGTCTGTGCCCACCAGCCGCAGCACGGCCTGCACCCGGGCAAGGGCCATGGCGGCAGGCCCGCCCTTCACCCGGCGGGTCTTTGCGTCCAGCTTTGCGCGAATTTTCTCATCCGCGTAGCTCATGGCACCAAAGTCGAACACCTTTTCCGCCACAGCCACGGTCTCCAGCCGCGTTTCCAGCAGGGCCCCGGCGGCAGCGTCCGCGCAGACCAGCAGCTTTTTGTGAGCTTCCAGCGCCTGCACAGTGGCAGCAGCAAGGGTGGTCTCCCCTTCTCCGTACAGCTGGGCGGCAAACTGCCGCTGCAGGGCTTTCCGGGCTTTTTCCAGCTGGGCGGGCGTCTCGGCCTGCAATGCCAGAAGCGTTTCCGCGCCCCGGCTGCGGCACCGCACCGCCGTACCTTCGGCGGCAAAGGCCTGCGCTGCCTGCCGGACCGCCGCCGCCGGCATACCGAACAGCCGCAGCACGCAGGCCGTCTGTGTTTTTTCTTCGTGTGTCAAATGCTTCACCCCCGCGGCCCGGGGCCGCATTTAGTCTGCCTTGAGGAAGAATGCATCCAGTGCCGTCAGCGCGGTGTCATCGTGCTGCGCACTCTTTGCCAGCGCCTGCGTACCGGCGGGCACCTTGCCCTGTGCCAGCCGCAGTGCCAGCTCCAGCGCCGCCTGTGCCGCACGGGCACGCACCATGGCGCGGTCCGGGCGGGAGACGAACAGCTTTTTCACATAGACGGTATCGCCGCGCGCCGCGCCCAGATACACGGTGCCCACAGGCCGGACGGCGTCGCCGCCGGTGGGGCCTGCCACGCCGGTGACGCTGACGGCAATGTCTGCACCTGCCGTCTCGGCAGCGCCCAGTGCCATCTGCGCCGCCACCGGGGCGGACACAACGTTATATTTGGCGATGACGGCGGGGTCCACGCCCACCATCTTTGCCTTGGCCTGCTCCCAGTAGGTGACAAAGCCGAAGCCGAACACCTCACTGGAACCGGACACACTGGTGAGCCGCTGAGCGATGAGGCCGCCGGTGCAGCTTTCTGCCGTGGCGAGGGTGAGGCCCCTTGCCTGCAGCGTATGGATGACCGTTTCTTCCAGACCGGCCACATCCTCATCATACACCGCGTCGCCCAGCAGATCATAGAACTTTGTGGCATAGGCGCGGCACATTTTTTCGGCTTCTGTGTCGGTTTCTGCCCGGGCAGTGATGCGGATCTCACACTCGCCGGTCTTGCAGTAAATGGCGGCGGTAGGGTTTGCGTTTTCCAGCAGATGCCGCACGCGGTATTCCAGATCGCTCTCGCCGCCCAGCACCCGCAGGGTGACCGAGTGCAGGGTGCAGTTCTGGCGGGCCATCAGCAGCGGGCGGACGCTCTCCTCCCACATGGCCTTCATCTCGTGGGGCACGCCGGGCATCAGCACGGCACAGTGGCCGTCCTGCTCGAACCATGCACCGGGGGCAGTGCCATGGTTGTTGATGACCTTGTGCCCGTGCACCGGAACCATGGCCTGCTTGCGGTTGTTGGGCGTGGTCTCGCGGTGGGTGCGGGTGAAGAAAGCGACGATCTTCTCCCACTCCACGGGGTCGAATTCCAGCGTGTCGCCGTAGCAGGCAGCCACCGTCTCCTTGGTCAGGTCATCCGCCGTGGGGCCAAGGCCGCCGGTGAACACTAACAAATCGCACCGCTGCTTGGCTTCGTTGACAAAATCGGCCAGGCGGCCGTGGTTGTCGCCGATGGTGCTCTCGCGCTGGACCGTGATGCCCAGCGCCGCCAGTTCGCGGCTCAGATACTGGGCGTTGGTGTTGAGAATGTTGCCGAGCAAAAGCTCGGTGCCCACACTGATAATTTCTGCCGTCATGGACAAATCACCCCTCAAACTCTACCTGATCGGTGATACGGATGCGGATGCGCTCGGCGTTTTCGGCGGCTTCGGCTTCCAGCGCGGCAAGGCCGGGCATGGCGGCTTCGGCTTCCAGAATTTCGGCAAGCTCCGGGCGGATCTTCGGGTGCGGGGGTGTAAAGATGGTGCAGCAGTCCTCGTAGGGCAGGATGCTGGTCTCGAAGGTGTTGATGTGGCGGGCCGTCTCCACGATCTCGGTCTTGTCCATGCCGATGAGCGGGCGCAGGATGGGCAGGTCCTGTGCGGCGTCGGTGCACTGCAGGGCCTTGACGGTCTGGCTGGCCACCTGAGCAAGACTCTCGCCGGTGATGAGGGCTTCGCAGCCCTGCTTCTTGGCAATGACATTGGCAATGCGCATCATGCTGCGGCGCATCAGCACGGTGAACAGCACGTCCGGCGCATTGTCGCGGATATACTCCTGCGGCTTTGTGTAGGGCACCACGAACAGGTTGGAGCTGCCGGTGTAGATGCTGGTGAGCTGGGCCAGTGCCTTCACCTTGAGCTTTGCACGCTCGGAGGTGTACGGCGGGGAGGCAAAGTGGATGTGGTCCAGTGCCAGGCCGCGCTTTGCCATGCGGTAGGCCGCCACCGGGCTGTCGATGCCGCCGGAGAGCATGTTCAGCGCACGGCCGCTGGTGCCCACGGGCAGGCCGCCCTCGCCGGGCACCTTGGGGCCGTGGATGTAGGCACCGTAATCACGAATTTCCACGATGACCTTGAAGTCAGGGTTGTGCACATCCACCTTGAGGTAGTTGTGCTTGCCCAGCAGATAAGCGCCCAACTCCCGCATCAGCTCCGGGCTGGTCATGGGGTAGGTCTTATCGGAGCGGCGGGCTTCCACCTTGAAGGTGCGGATGCCGTGCAGGCTAGCACCGAGGTAATCCTCGGCGGTCTGGCAGATGGTATCGAAGTCCTTGTCGCAGACCACGGCGCGGCTGAGGGCAGCCAGGCCGAACACCTTGCTCACCCGGTCGAAGGCGAGATCCATATCCACGTCTTCTTCCTCGGGTTCCATGTAGAAGGTGGACTGGGTGCAGTACACCTTGAACTTGCCCACGGTCTTGAGCCGGTAGCGCAGAATCTTCATCATAGCCGACTCGAACTGGTTGCGGTTGAGGCCCTTCAGGGACATTTCGCCCTGATAGCCCATAATGATCTCATGCATAGATTTTCTCCAATTATTTTTTGATTCTCTGTAAATGTTTCATACCGTCTTCAAAGCGGTTGAGGAAGGCGTCCACGTCCTCCGGGGTGTTGTCGCCGCAGAAGGAAACGCGGATGGCTGTGTCGATGGACAGCGGGTCTTTGCCCATGGCCGCCAGCGTGTGGCTGGGCTGGCCGCGGCCGCAGGCACTGGCCGAGGAAACATAGATCTGTGCTTCCGCCAGCCATGCCAGCATGGTCTCGCTCTTGATGCAGTTCTCGCTGAAGTTCAGCACCTCCGGCACCGCATTCGCCGGGCTGTTGATGACGACCTCCGGGAAGGCTTTCAGCCCATCCCGCAGGCGCTGGTTCAGCGCACGCATGGCGGTGTCGCGGCTGTGCATCGTTTTGGCAAGGCGGGTAGCTGCGGCGGCAAGGCCCATAGCATAGGGCAGATTTTCCGTGCCCGGGCGCAGGCCGCGCTCCTGCTCGCCGCCGAGGTATGGCGGTTGGAAGGCCTGCACCAGCCGGTCGGACAGGTACAGCGCACCGATGCCCTTGGGCGCGTGGATCTTGTGGCCGCTCACCGCGAGAGTGTCGATGTTGTCCAGCTTGATGGGCACGCGCATCCATGCCTGCACCGCGTCCACATGGACGATTGTGCGGCTGTTGCGGCGCTTGACCTCGACGGCAAGGCGCTCGACCTCGCTGCGGGTGCCCACCTCGTTGTTCACCATCATGCAGGCCACGAGGATGGTGTTTTTGTCCACGTGGTCCAGCATTTCGTTGATATCCAGCGTGCCGTCGGCGCGGGGCTTGACCACCGTCACGTTGTAGCCCTCGGCGGCAAGGCGCTCCAACGGGCGCTGGACGCTGGGGTGCTCGAAGCCGGACACCACGATGCCCTTTCCGAAGGTACGGGTGCGGGCCGCGCCCAGCAGGGCAAGGTTGTTGCTCTCGCTGCCGCAGGAGGTGAAGTACAGCTCCTTTGCCTTGCAGCCCAGGGTGCGGGCCACGGCGGCGCGGGCGGCGTTCAGCGCTTCCTCACTGCGGGCACCGGGACCGTACAGGCTGGAAGGGTTGGCCCAGTGTTCCCGCATGGCCTTGTCGATGACATCTGCCACCTCCGGGGCCACGATGGTGGTGGCGGCGTTGTCCAGATAATGCAATTCAGGGTTTTGCAGCATAAAAGGGATTCCTGCTTTCTGTTTTCATAATAATCCATGATAAGTATACCACAGCCTGCCGTATAACGCAAAAGATTTGGTGCTGTTTTTCCTTGACAAACACCCCGCCGGTGTGCTATCTTTACAGCAGAGAGACCGCGTTTCTGCTGACGGAACCTTGTGGAGCACCACAGTGCGGATGCGCGGGAGAGTCAATGCCGACCGTCTGGGCAGCCTTGCGCAATTGCTGCGCAAAGCTGCCTTTTTGTTTAACAGGAGGGTACAGGATGAAAACCGATATCGAGATCGCACAGGAAGCCAAAATGAAGCCCATCACGGAGATTGCCGCTCAGCTGGGCCTTGCCGATGAGGACGTGATCCCCTACGGCCGCTACAAGGCCAAGATCAACCACCGCCTGATCCACAACGCGAAAAAGCAGGGCAAGCTGATCCTTGTCACCGCCATCAGCCCCACCCCGGCCGGTGAGGGCAAGACCACCACCAGCGTGGGCCTTGCCGATGCCATGAACGCTCTGGGCAAAAAGACCATGCTCTGCCTGCGTGAGCCCAGCCTTGGCCCCGTGTTCGGCATCAAAGGCGGTGCTGCCGGCGGCGGCTACGCCCAGGTGGTGCCTATGGAGGACATCAACCTGCACTTTACCGGGGACCTCCACGCCATTGGCACCGCCAACAACCTGCTGGCTGCCATGATCGACAACAGCATCCAGCAGGGCAACCCGCTGAACATCGACCCCCGCCGCATCACCTGGAAGCGCTGCATGGACATGAACGACCGCCAGCTGCGCTTCATCGTGGACGGTCTGGGCGGCAAGGTGAACGGCACCCCGCGCGAGGACGGCTTTGATATCACCGTTGCCAGTGAGGTGATGGCCATCTTCTGTCTGGCCACCAGCATTGCCGACCTGAAAGAGCGCCTTTCCAAGATCGTGTGCGCCTACACCTACGACGGCAAGCCCGTCACGGCCGGTGAGATCGGCGCGGCCGGTGCCATGACCGCCCTGCTGAAGGACGCACTGGACCCGAACCTCGTCCAGACGCTGGAAAACAACCCCGCCATCATTCACGGCGGCCCCTTCGCCAACATTGCCCACGGCTGCAACAGCGTGCTGGCCACCAAGCTCAGCCTTTCTCTGGCCGACTACACCATCACCGAGGCAGGCTTCGGTGCCGACCTGGGTGCCGAGAAGTTCCTGGACATCAAGTGCCGCTATGCAGGCATTGCACCCAGTGCCTGCGTGCTGGTGGCCACCGTGCGCGCCCTCAAGAGCCACGGCGGCGTGGCCAAGGCTGACCTGAACCAGCCCAACCTCGAGGCCGTCAAGGCCGGTGCCTCCAACCTGATTCGTCACATCGACAACCTGAAGAACGGCTTCGGTCTGCCGGTGGTAGTTGCCATCAACGCCTTCCCCACCGACACCGCCGAGGAGCAGACCTACGTCGAGCAGGTGTGCGCCGAGCAGGGCGTGCCCTGCGTGCTGAGCGAGGTGTTCGCCAAGGGCGGCGAGGGCGGCAAGGCGCTGGCCGAGAAGGTGCTGGAGATCATGGAGGACCGCCCCATCCAGTACACCTACCCGCTGGCGATGCCGCTGAAGGACAAGATCAACGCCATTGCCACCAAGATCTACCATGCCGACGGCGTGAACTACAGCGCTGCCGCCAGCAAGACGCTGGCCGAGCTGACCGAGATGGGCTACGGCAATCTGCCCGTGTGCATCGCCAAGACCCAGTACAGCTTCAGCGACAACGCAAAGCTCACCGGTGCCCCCACCGGCTTCACCATGGAGGTGCGCGAAGTGCGTCTGGCTGCCGGTGCCGGTTTCGTGGTGGTCATCTGCGGCAATATCATGACCATGCCGGGCCTGCCCAAGAAGCCCGCTGCTGTGGGCATTGATGTGGACGCCGACGGCAAGATCACCGGCCTGTTCTAAGATAAAAAATAAGAGGTTCGTCCGCGGACGAACCTCTTATTTTTTTATTCTGCTGTGTGGCTGCACAGGTAGTCCACCCAGGCGGTGTACCCGGCAGGCTTCAGGTGGTAGCCGTCCGGCTGGGCGTATTCCTCTTTCAGGTCACCGTTCTCGTCGGCCAGCGCCTCCCACAGGTTGAGGTAATAGCAGCCCTTATCCAGCGCGATGGCTGCCAGCTCGTCGTTGATGCGGCACAGCCGTTCCTTGTTCAAGCCTTCGTGGTTCTCCTTGCTGCTCACCTCCGGCCGCACCGGCGTGATGGACTGCACATAGATTTTTGCGTTCGGGATGGTCTGGGCCAGCATATCCAGCATCAGCCGGTAATAGGTCAGGAAGCTGGTGTAATCCGTGTCGCGGCCCAGCACGTTCGTGCCCAGCAGAACATAGATAGCCCGGGGCTGTTGGGCGGTGAGCGCTTCCAGCGGCACCTCGGTCTCCCCATCTGCCCGGCGGCAGGTGGCCCCGTTCACGATGACGTTGGGCCCCACGCCCTTGTAGGCGCAGAACATGGCATTCGGCAGGCCTTCGTCGTAGAGCTGCATGCCCTGGGTCAGGCTGTCGCCCACGAAGGTCACGTCATTGAACCAGCTTTTTTCCACCGCAGTGTTTTCCGGCAGGGCCGCCATGCGGAAGTCCAGCGCCGTGCCGGACCCGCCGGAGCGGGTCTGAATGCTGAGCTGCCGCGCCGGAGCATAGCCCACCGTGTTCCAGGTGTTATCCTGCGTCACCGGCTGCAGGATGGCGTTCTGCACCACACCCGAGGGCCGCTGCTCCCGGTGCAGCCGCTTCCACAGCAGTCCGATGGCCCCCAGCATGATGAGCAGCAGCAGCAGCCCCGCTGCCATGAACCGCCTGCGCCAGCGCCGGTGCAGCACTCTGCGCCGATATTCCTGATAATCCGCCATCCGTTTCTCCTCGCTTTCCCGTGCCGGACACCTCGGCTTTCTTTTTATAGTATATCATATCTGCCCGGGCGGGCAAGAGGCAAAACCGCTTTCTTTGCGCAGCGTCCCGCACAATTTGCACGAAATGCACAGCTTTTCCCGCACAAAGCCCGCAAATACTTGCATCTTCTGCTGCAAATGTGATATACTGAACTGAATCAAAAATAGGGAGGCTTTCACGATGGCATTTACTCCGAAACTGACTTACAAGGGCAAGCCCCTCGTCCGCAAGGACAATGAACTGTACTACGGCCGGATGTCCGACCCTTATGTGCTTCATCTGCAGATCCTGACCACGACTTCCGTGGGCGAGCAGCAGGTGGCCGATAAAGTCCAGCTGATGCTGATCTCCACGGCGGACACTTCCAAAGTGATGCGTCAGAGCACGAAGCGCGGTCTGTTCAACGCGCTGGACATCGGCAGCATGTGGCTGCAGGACGCCAACGAGGCTCAGCACTGAATCTGATAGCAAAAAAGCTGCTGCACAGCAAAGTGCAGCAGCTTTTTGTTTGTTCCAGGTGCTTATTCCTCAGTCACTTCAAAGTCCAGAGCCTTGCCGCAGTTGGGGCACTTGGGTGCACCGTCCAGCAGCTCGTCTTCCTCAAAGACCGAAGTGGTGCCGCAGTCCGGGCAGGTCACTTCGTACTGCACGGGGCCGTCCTCGGCAGCTTCCTCGTCGTCGCCCTCCAGGGCCACTTCAAAGGTCACGCCGCAGTGGGCACAGTTGGCTTCCCCTGCGTCCAGATCGTCCTCGCTGACGTAAACGGTCTCGCCGCAGTTGGGGCAGGCCACCTCATAGAACGGCTCGCTGGCGATGTCGTCATCGTTTGCGTCGTCGTCTTCGGCATCCTCATCCTCTGTGTCGGAGTCGTCCTCGTCGTCCTCCTCCTCGTACAGATCTGCTTCCAGATCCTCCAGCTCATCGCTCAGGTCGTTGATCTGGTCGTAGGCGCGGGAAAGATCTTCGTCCACACTCTCGATGGCCTCAGCCATTTCACCCAGCAGTGCGCTCATGGCCTTGATGATCTTGCCCTCTTTGGTGGTATCATCAATGCCCAGACCATCCACAAGACCCTGCAGATAAGCTGCCTTTTTGTTCAGTTCCATACGAATGCCCTCCTTGTTATTTTAAAGCGGGATTGCAAAAAACCGGGCAAACGGTCGTCCGCTGCCCGGTTTACGTTCTGAAAATTAGACGCGCTCCATATACTCGCCGGTGCGGGTATCGATGCGGATGTGGTCGCCCTCGTTGATGAACAGGGGCACACGGATCTCAGCACCGGTCTCGACGGTAGCGGGCTTCAGGGTGTTGGTGGCGGTGTTGCCCTTGACACCCGGCTCGGTCTGGGTGACTTCCAGCTCGATGAAGTTGGGGATCTCAACGCTGAAGACCTTGCCCTTGTAGCTCAGCAGCTTGCACAGCTCGTTCTCCTTGCAGAACTTGAAGTTATCGGGCACATCGCTTGCGTTGACGGGGATGTCATCGTAGGTCTCGTTGTCCATGAAGTGGTACAAATCGCCATCCTCATAGCTGTAGGTCACGTCCTTGCGCTCGATGAAAGCCTGCGGGAACTTAGCGGTGGGGTTGTAGCTGGTCTCGACCACAGAACCGGTGATGACGTTCTTGGTCTTGGTGCGCACGAAGGCAGCGCCCTTGCCGGGCTTGACGTGCTGGAACTCGACGACCTGAAGAACCTGGCCGTCCTGCTCAAAGGTCACGCCATTGCGAAACTCGCCTGCAGAAATCATAGGAATTCCTCCATAAATTTAATCTCAGATGCTTAACGCATATCTCTATTTATTTTACCCAATCCGCTTGCATTTGGCAAGGGGTTTCGGCAAAAAATACGATGAAAACAGAAATTTTTTATAACCCTTTCAGTCTGCTTCGCAGACAGCTCCCCCGAAAGGGGGAGCTTTTTCCCATCTGTCGGGCAGATTTTTCTTTTATGCCAACCCGATCCTGTTCGTACTATCGCAGAAAGTTCTCAGCAGTCCGGAAGTTGTAGAGAACGGATTTATCCGTTCCGCAGGAAAACTGCATCTGCCGGGAAGCAAACGGAACGCATGAATGCGTTCCCTACAGAGACGGAGACGCCTGAGATGGTTTTATTTTGCTTCTCGATACATTCTCTGCATCGCACAGGCGTCTTCCGCCTGCGTGCCGGCACTCTCGCAGATGATGACAGGCTGCAGCTTTCGCTCGGCCAGCAGCTCCATCAGCGGCTGCGGCTCCGGGCCGAACTGAGTCTCGGCAAAGGTCCAGTGCCGCTTTTCGCCGCCCGCAGAATACTCGATGCGGGAGAAATGCACATGGAACCGCTGGGCCCGCTCGTCGCCCAAAGCCTCGCCCATACGGTCGAGGATGGCGGCATAGTCGGCTTTGCTCTGGATGCCGCCCAGCGTGCGGGCGTTCAGGTGGCCGAAGTCGATGCAGGGGGTGATGCGCTTGTCCACCGCACACAGGGCCAGCACCTCGTCCAGCGTGCCCAGCTGGCCGATCTTGCCCATGGTCTCCGGGCAGAGGGTCATGTCCGCAAAACCGGCTGCGTCCAGCGCTTCCACGGCCCGGCGCATGGTGTCCAGCGCCTTTTCCAGGGCGGCTTCCCGGCTCTGCTTGCCGCAGCTGCCGGAGTGGAAGATGATGCGCCTGCCGCCCAGTGCCTTGCACACTGCTGCGCTCTGCAGCAGGTACTGGATGCTGTTGAGCCGCTTGTCTTCCTCAAGGCTGGACATACTGATATAATACGGTGCGTGCACGCTGAACAGGATATCCTTCGGCTGGGCCAGCGCGGCCATCTTGGCCGCCTTGTCCAGCCCCAGGCGCACCCCGCGCCCGCACTGGTACTCAAAGGCGTCAAGGCCCATTTGAGCGGTGTACTCCGGCACGTCAAGGCTGGTCTTGTAGCCTTGGGCGGCAAAGCTGTCGCTGGTGCCGGCGGTGCCGAACCGAATCTTCCACTCACTCACAGGGTCTTCCCTCCCCGGTCATAATACTGCTGCCAGTGGCGCTTTTCCCATTTGCGCTTGAGGATGACCTGCGCACCGAGGTCCGGGCCCCGGGGCACCACCATCAGGCCCGGGATGCCATAAAGCGCTGCGGCCATCCGGTCGGCATAGAGCTGGTCGCCCACCATGGCCATCTGACTGTGCTTCACGCCCATGCGGCGCTGGGCCACCATCAGCGCAAAGGGCAGGGGCTTGGCCGCCCGGTACAGGTAGGCAAGGCCCAGCTTCTGGGCAAAAGGGCGCACCCGCTTTTCGGCCCCGTTGGACACGATGGTGAGCTTTACACCCGCGCTGCGCATGGTGTCCAGCCACCCGGCCACCTCCTCCGGCAGCTCCTGGCTGCGGTCGGCCGTGAGGGTGTTGTCGATATCCAGTACCAGCGCGGTGATGCCCTTTGCCGCCAGCCATTCCGGCGTGATGTGGGTGACATCCTTGAAAACATATTCGGGGGTAATCAGCATGACAGCTCCTTTTTCTTCTCAATCGAACATGCATCCTAGGTTCGTCTCTGCAGGAGAAAGCCATTCAATGTCATATTCCTCCCGGAGAATCTCCTTCTTACAGGACCAGAACCAATGACAATAGCCCATATGTCCGCCTTCACCGATTTTTGCCCTTACTTTTGCATCTACTTCTGCTTCAATTTCCGGTGTCAGAACTCGTGGATTCTCCCGCGCCTTTTTCAGCAGCTTTTCTTGTCTTTCTATGCATTGGGCTAGCCAATCTTCGTTTTTTCTACGATTCTCATCGTCACTTCCAGCATCAACTATGCAAACTGTCTTATCCATATCACTCATGCTTTCACCTAATTTATTTTGCTTATCAATGAAAATAGGGGAGCCTGCAAATACAGGCTCCCCTACATCGGCGTTAGCAACGCGTTTGAAATCTAAAGCAACAGCGATTTCAAGCAGTTAATTACTTGAACTTGCGCTTGCGGGCTGCTTCGGACTTCTTCTTGCGCTTGACAGACGGCTTCTCGTAAGCCTCGCGCTTACGGACCTCTGCGAGCACACCGCTGCGAGCAGTGCTGCGCTTGAAGCGACGCAGTGCGCTTTCCAGCGACTCGCCCTCTTTAACACGAATTTCCGACATCTTATTCCCTCCCTTGGACCGTGAGGCAGGAATTTCGTTGTTACATGGTAACTAACAGTAGACAGTATAGCGCATTTTCTCTGGTTCGTCAACCTTTTTTTAAAAGTTTTTTGCCCAAAACTTTTAAATTATTTTGAACAGACGTTCCCGGGTGTTCTGTGCGCCGGTCCGCCTCTGCGGGTAGTTGTATATCCAGCCTTGCGGCGGGGTCTCGTGGGGTTTTAGCCTTTGACGGCCAGATTGACCAGACGGCCCTTGACGTAGATCTCCTTGACCAGCTGCTTGCCTTCCAAAGCGGCGGCAACAGCGGGGTCAGCCTTGGCGGCGGCGATGGCAGCAGCAGCGTCGATGTCGGCAGCCACCTTCAGGCGGGCCTTCACCTTGCCGTTCACCTGCACGGCGATCTCCACCGTGCTCTCCACGCACTTGGCTTCCTCGTACTTGGGCCAGGGGTAGTAGGCCAGCTGCTCGTCGTGGCTGTGGCCCAGCTTCTCCCACAGCTCCTCGGTCATGTGGGGAGCAAACGGGTTCAGCAGCTGCACAACCGTCTCAAACTCGGCCTTGGTAGCGCCGCCGTTGTCGTACAGGGCGTTGACCAGGGTCATCAGCTGGGCAATGGCGGTGTTCATCTTCAGGGTCTCGATGTCTGTGCCCACCTTCTTGATGGTCTGGTGCATCAGGGTCTCGATCTGGGGACGATAGCCCTCGCCTTCCACCAGCTTGTCGCTCAGGGCCCACACGCGATCCAGGAAGCGGTTGCAGCCGGCAATGGCAGAGGTCTGCCAGGGGGCAGCCTGCTCGAAGTCGCCCATGAACATCTCGTACAGACGCATGGTGTCGGCACCGTACTGGTCCACCACCTCGTCGGGGTTGATGACATTGCCCAGAGACTTGGACATCTTGACGATGGGGTGACGGGACATCTCACCGTACTTCTCCTCCAGAGCCTTCTCGGCGGCCTTCTGGCTGCCGTACTCCTTCAGCAGCTTGTCCTGCTCCTCAGCGGGCAGGTTGACGAAGCTGTGGGGGTTCAGGCCCAGGATCATACCGTGAGCGGTGCGCTTCTGGTAGGGTTCCGGAGAAGGCACAGCGCCGATATCGTACAGGAACTTATGCCAGAAACGGCTGTACAGCAGGTGCAGGGTGGTGTGCTCCATGCCGCCGTTATACCAGTCCACCGGAGACCAGTACTCCAGAGCTTCCTTGGAGGCAATGGCGTCCTTGCAGTGGGGGTCCATGTAGCGCAGGAAGTACCAGGAAGAACCAGCCCACTGGGGCATGGTGTCGGTCTCGCGGGTAGCGGGGCCGCCGCAGCAGGGGCAGGTGGTCTTGACCCAGTCCTTGTGGCGGGCCAGCGGGGACTCGCCGTCCGGGCCCGGCTCAAAGTCGGTGATGTCCGGCAGAGTCAGCGGCAGGCTGCTCTCGGGCAGGGGCTGCCAGCCGCACTTGTCGCAGTGCACCATGGGGATGGGCTCGCCCCAGTAACGCTGACGGCTGAACACCCAGTCGCGCAGCTTGTAGTTGACCTTATCGCGGCCCTTGCCGTTTTCTTCCAGCCAGCCGATCATTTTCTTCTTTGCATCGGTGACAGACAGGCCGTTCAGGAAGCCGGAGTTGACCAGCGTACCGGTGGCCACATCGGTAAAGGCGGCTTCGTCCAGGTTGGACGGGGTGTTGCCCTTGACCACCTCGATGATGGGCAGGCCGAACTTTTTGGCGAACTCCCAGTCACGGGTATCGTGGGCGGGCACTGCCATGATGGCACCGGTGCCGTAGGTGGACAGAACGTAGTCGGAGATGAAGATGGGGATCTCAGTATCGTTGACCGGGTTGATGCCCATGACGCCTTCCAGCTTGACACCAGTCTTTTCCTTGTTCAGCTCACTGCGCTCAAAATCGCTCTTGCGGGCAGCCTCGGCCTGATAAGCCTTGACGGCATCGGCATTCTTGATGATGCCCTTGTCGAGCCATGCCTTGACCATAGCGTGCTCCGGGGAGACGACCATGTAGGTGGCACCAAACAGGGTGTCGCAGCGGGTGGTGTACACGGTCAGGGTGTCGCCTGCGGTGGTGCCGAAGTTCACCTCGGCACCGTGGCTGCGGCCGATCCAGTTCTTCTGCTGGGTGGCAACGCGCTCGATGTAATCCAAGCCGTCCAGACCGTCGATCAGCTTGTCGGCATACGCAGTGATCTTGAGCATCCACTGGCTCTTGACGCGGTGCACGACCTCGCTGCCGCAGCGCTCGCACACGCCGTTGACCACTTCCTCGTTGGCCAGCACGCACTTGCAGCCGGTGCACCAGTTGACGTTCATTTCCTTCTTGTAGGCCAGGCCCTTCTTGTACAGCTGCAGGAAGATCCACTGGGTCCACTTGTAGTACTCGGGATCGGTGGTGTTGATCTCACGATCCCAGTCAAAGGAGAAGCCCAGGGCCTTCAGCTGGCTGCGGAAGTGGTCCACGTTGTTCTTGGTGACGATGGCCGGGTGGATGTGGTTCTTCATTGCGAAGTTCTCGGTGGGCAGGCCGAAGGCGTCCCAGCCCATGGGGTACAGCACGTTGTAGCCGTTCTGGCGGCGCTTACGGCTGACCACGTCCAGCGCGGTGTAGCTGCGGGGATGGCCCACATGCAGACCGGCACCCGACGGATACGGGAACTCGACCAGTGCGTAGAACTTGGGTTTGGAGTGGTCGATCTCGACATGGAAGGTCTTCTCGTCCTCCCACACCTTCTGCCACTTGGCTTCAACAGCCTTGTAATCGTACTTCATGTTTGTAATCAGCTCCAGACTTTTCGTTTGCAAAATACCGCAATTGGAATGATTTATGCTTTTCAGGGTCCTTGCTCTCTTGCGTCCTCGCCCTCTCAGTTACCTTCGGTGACAGATTCCCCTTTTTGTCGCTTATGCGACATCTTCCCCCGACCGGGGGAAGTCTTTCCTCAAAGGGGAGAGCCAAGAATGTGGCGGTGCAGCCCTTGCCTCTCCCCTTGGGAGAGGTGGCATTGCGGAGCAATGACGGAGAGGGCGAACCCGTTTGCCTTGATGAAATTACTCGACGGTGCTGTCGGGGGTCAGGTACTCGGAGATGTCGATGGGCTCACCGTCTGCCCACAGATGCTCCAGATCGTAGTAGGTGCGGGTGTTGGGCACGAAGACGTGCACGATGACGTTGGAATAATCCAGCAGCACCCAGTTCTTGGAGTCGTAGCCCTCGGTGCTGTAGGGCTCCAGACCCTTCTGGGAAAGCTCGAACTCCACCTCGTCGGCCAGAGCTGCCACCTGGGTGGTGGAGGTGCCGGACGCGATGACGAAGTAATCGGTGAGCACGGTCAGGCTTTCCACCTTCAGCACGCGCACATCGTGGGCCTTTTTCTTATCCAGGATCTTTGCGATCTCGATCGCAAGAGCCTTGCTGTCGTTGAAGTTCTCCATATATTTTTCCTTTCTGTGAAAGCGGCTTCTCAGTTTGCGGAACTGGCAGCCAGCTCATCGGTGGTTTTTGCGTTGTCAAGGTCGGTGTTGCCGTTCAGGATGGCGTCGTCCGACTCCTTGTCGATGCGGCCCATATACTGCACGTTGGCATCTGTGGAGGCCGTGCCGTGGGGCCAGTCATCGGTGACGAGGTTCATCTCGCTCACGTCGATGGGGCCGGTGTAGGTGCAGAAATACTGGTTGAGCAGCTTTGCGATGGAGCTTGCATCCGGCACCACGCAGGAGTAGCCGGCAAAGGAGTCGGTCTTGCCCACGTTGGGCACGCCCATGAACACCGGCGTCTGGGCCAGAATGATGTTGGCGCTGTCCACCTTCAGGAAGGACACCAGCAGCTTTGCAATGGTGGTGATGTCCATATCCGTCTTGATATAGTGCTTTTCCAGCACCAGCGGCAGCTGGTTCAGGATATCGGTGATGCCCATGGCGCGGGCACGCTTGAACAGACCAGCGTAGAAATAGCGCTGCATATTCAAGCGGTCAATATCAGAGTTTGCGTAGCCGTCGCCGTGGCGGCAGCGCACAAAGAACTCTGCCGAGGCACCGTCCAGATTGCGGTAGCCCTTGAGCAGCTTGCTGCCGCCGTAGGACATATCGTGGGGGATATACACCTCAATGCCGCCGAAGTTGTCCACCATTTCCACCAGCGCCTGCATGTCCACCGAGACGTAATAGTCGATGGGCAGGCGGTACTGGTCGTAGATGACATCGGCCAGTGCAGCGATGCTGCCGCCGTTGGAAAGTGCCACCGAGTTGATCTGGTAGTTCGAAGCCGCGTAAGTCTTGCCGTTGGACAGGGTGACCTTTTTGTTCGCCGTCGTCACCAGACTGTTGCGGGGGATCTGCAGCATCCGCAGGGCGTTGCCCTTGATATCGAACTGGACGTAGAGGATCATATCGGTCATGCCGTCGTTGGACTCTGCGTCGCCGTAAGCACGGCCTTCCTCGTAGTCGATGCCGCAGACCAGAATGTTCACCACATCGCCCTTGTAGCCCTCGGCGGTCTTGATCTCCTCCTGGATGGTGGGCGTGCTGTCGTCCGGGCGGAGACTGTCCTCCACACGGTTCACAAGGCTGACTGCATAAACCACCACGCCGGAGACCACGGCGATCACGGCCAGCACCACTGCCAGAGGCAGCCAGATAGGCGTCTTCTTTTTCTTTTTGCGGCGGCGGGGCGGTTCGCTCTGGCTCTGGGCCGGGCGGCGGGGCGGCTCGCTGTGGGCACCGCCCTGCACCGGGCCCTGCCCGGAGGCGGCGGCACGGCGCGGTGCGGCGCTGGCTGCCTGATCCGGGCGGTTGAGGGAGCGGTCGGTTCTGATATGGCGTGGCGTCTGGCTCATGCTGTTTTCTATCCTCCTGGCCTTTGCAAATCTGCAAAAGTCATTTTCTGTGCAAACCTGTCATATTTTTTAGTATAACATTATCTGACGGAATCTGCAATCGGTTTTGTGGGATCACCGCCGGGACCAATTTTAACAGCCCCGGCTCTCACCCATCATTTTTCCCGCTGTGGGCGAAGATATCCTCGTAAGCTGCCTTCGACATGGGGTCCAAAGGCTTTCCCTGCGAGAGCACGAACTCGTTGGTCTGCTTCAGCGCAGCCAGCATGGCGGCGTCCAGATCCTTCTTTTCCAGCTTGCGCAGCTTGTTCACGCCGGGCCAGTCCCGCTCGGCGCTGGTCATGTCGGCCAGATATAGAATTTTGTCCAGCCTTGTCATGCCGGGCTTGCCCGCCGTGTGGCAGGCAATGGCGCTGAGCACCGCTTCGTCGGTGACGCCCCACTGGGTGCGGGCCAGGATGGCGGCGCACACGCCGTGCCACACCGGGGCCGGGCGCTCCTCGCCGCCCTCGGCGTACTGGGGGTACTGGCGCATCAGCTCGCGCATCTCGTCCTTGCTGATCTCCTTGGCCGAGTCGTGCAGCAGCGCCGCCAGGGCAGCCCGCTCCTCGTCCTCGCCGTAGATTTTGGCCAGCTTGACGGCCATTTTTTTCACGTTCAGGGTGTGCTCGTAGCGCTTGTCGCTCAGGCGGCTGCGCACAAGTTCCTTTGCCTGTTTGAGATTCATTTGCTCAAGTCTTCCTTTTTGTTTTGGTACAGCCCTTCCCGGCAGATGACCGCCCGCACCGTTTCCGGCAGCTCAGCCTCGCAGGGGTCCCCGGCCGCCAGCCGGGCGCGGAGCTCGCTGCTGGCCATGGGCAGCGCTTCCACCGGTGCAAACAGGATGCGTGCGCCAGTGGAGTCCAGCTGCCGTGCCTTTTCGTGCAGCTGCGGGTCATCGCCCACATGGCGGCTCGTCACCACCAGATGCGCAAGGCGCAGGATATCCTGCCAGCGGTACCAGCCGTCAAAGCTCAGCAGCATATCGCTGCCGATGGCAAGGTACAGCTGCGCACCGGGGGCTTCCCGGGCCAGCTTTTCCACCGTGAGCACCGTATAATTGCGGTGCCCGGCTTCGGCCTGTTCGATCTCCCAGCCGCTGACCTCCAGCTGCGGGACGGTGCTGCCCGGTTCCCCGGCCAAAGCGTGGAAGCACCCGCACATTTCCAGCCGCAGGGTCCCGGAGGCGTTCGTGCCCTGCTTGAAGGGCGATGTGCCTGCCGGCATCACCACCACCCGGTCCGGCCGGACGCGGGCGGCGGCGGCACGCAGGTTGTTCAGGTGGCCGTTGTGGGGCGGGTCGAAGCTGCCGCCGTAGAGAAGGATCTTCATCTTACTTCAGCAGGTCGGCGTAGGCGCTGTCCTTTTTCTTTTGCAGATACAGCACGAACTTGGAGCCGATCACCTGCACACAATCGGCACCGGTGGCCTCGGCCAGCTTGACCGAAGCCTCACGGGCGTTGTACATGCTGCTTTCCAGCACCTTCACCTTGATGAGTTCCCGGGCGTCGAGGCAGTCCTTCACGCCCTGGATCATGGTCTCGTCGATCTCACCCT